>Ga0315913_1005101_pt1 | contig 15952 bp, 10 predicted proteins | sample MpolsnodulesMG_FD_207736 | JGI IMG/M metagenome (GOLD analysis project Ga0315913, IMG submission 207736) | Medicago polymorpha root nodule microbial communities from Los Angeles, California, United States - small nodules | ecosystem: Host-associated > Plants > Roots > Nodule | place: USA... | reverse complement strand
TACCAGTATCTTCATTATTATTACCTTTTATGTCTCCATTACTTCTTTCCTTTCTTTAAGAGGAAACACTTTATCTTTCACCTCCTTTTACCAACTTTGCTTTTCCATCACTTAAAAGTAATTAAAAGATTTCCTTTTTCACAAAGGGTAGATTTGAAAGAGATTGATTAAGATATGAAATGAAATCAATTGTGAAGAAAAAGAAAATCAGATTTAATAAACAAACACCCTCAGAATAGTTTTTTGTTTTATACCGGATATCGACTGCGTGCAACTATTATTTGAGTCTTATAGAACCTAAATATATTGCATATTAGTTGTTTCTAAAGCCAAATCTTTTTTTCTTTCAATTTTTTTTATTATTGGTTTGTTTGATTTTTCAGAGTTCTGATCAATTGAGGCTGAAGCTCATAGACACAATTGCTGAACTCGAAAACACAAGGAATGTGAAGGATGAATTGCTTAACATGCTTGAAATTGCTTATAAAGAAAGAGACCAAGCTAGAGAGCAACTTCAAATTCTAGTGAAAAAATTGGCCTCTTCTAACTCAAACATGTTTTTTGAAGTCCAACACAACAACAACAACAACGTTGTAATGTTTCAATCTACCAAAGCAAAGTCAAGTATTACAGAATCTAATAGTCCATCACACGTGTCATCTCCTGTTGATTCCTTTATTGAAGCTGTTTCTTCTCCTGAATTTTCAAACGTTGGTGTTGATTCACATAACAAATATTTTTTCAACCAAACTTTGGTTCTTGATGAGTTTGATGTTGCAAGTAGGTTGATTGATTCTCTTGCAAATGGAAAAGTGTTGCCACAAAAGGGTAAACTTCTTGATGCTGTAATTAATGCTGGTCCATTGCTTCAAAATCTTGTTCTTTCTGGGCCACTTCCTACTTGGAAAAATCCACCTCCTTTGAGTTCTATAAAAATTCCACCTTTTGCTATTGAAGAAGACATTGATGAACTCAACTTATTTCAGAATTCAACACTTTCATCCTCTCACTCTTATGGTTCATTACCAATTCAGAATGCTGCTGATGTCACACCTAGCTCTTGCAACAATACATGGCAGTTTACTTCAAGTTCTAGTCTCAAGAAACAAAAGCATCAATGTTTTTGATTAAATGGAGTTACAAATGTTGCACTGACACTTCAATTGAAGATGTTTCTGTGTTGTGTCTGACACAACATTGACACGGTTCTTTTTTGTTGATAATCCGACATTTTTTTTAATGATAAATGTTAGTATGTTATGTTAGTTTTTTCTTTGTCATGACTTGAACACTGAATTTTTAACTCCTCAGCTCCTTTAATTGCTTAGTTCAAACCAGTTGAACTATCAAACATTCCCTATAAGCTAACATTGACACACGTGATTACATTCAATTACTTACATTTTTTCGAACATGTCCGACTATTCATGTTCGTATCAATTTTGTGTCCAATACTCCTATTTGTATTTACTAAAGAGATTCCTAGATTACAATCATCGGTGTAAACGACATTAAAACCTTTTTGGTTCACTTTTGCTGAGAAAAATTACAGTCGTTGAATATTTTAATTTTGGTATTGGTGATGTTCCCTTTTAGTACTTTTCCTTCACTTTAATTTTTGACTAACTTTAGAAATTCTGTTGTCACTTTCTGTGTGTTTTTAACCAAACAAACAACATTCTAGTGCTGAGAATAGTGAGAATATGCATATAAGCACAGAATCTGCATATATATATTTTTTTAACTTCGATACGGTAAGATCAAGACTTAGGGTATCAAATAAATACAATGGGAAATCCTTAATTATATCTCCAACATTTGCACTTATTGAAATTTCCTTGGTTTCCACGTCCTTTTTGTCGTGCAATTCATCTATATATAGCTTGCGAAGGCATTCATTAAAAGCCTCTACAACCTCAATATACCTTCAATTAACATTTTTCTTAATCTGATAATGTTTGGTTGGAGTCCAGAAGATACTTATATAATTCTAGCATTAAGTTTTCTCTGTTTTCTAGTATACCTTATACTAAGTCAATGGAAAGTTATCAAATGTATCTTATGTAAAGCCTTCACTACAAGTTCAATTTCAAATTCAAATTCAATCGCACCACCACCTATAAATTGGATTGAAGGACAATTTCATGATGAATCCATTCAAGGTAGTGACTTGGAATTATCTATAATAAACTCTCTTCCTATGTATCAATTTAAGAAAAATGAGGCACAAGAAAGGACAATTAATGTAGATTGTGCTATTTGTTTGGGAGAATTTGAAGGAGGGGAATGGCTAAAACTTCTTCCTAGTTGTAACCATGGTTTCCATGTTTCATGCATTGATAAGTGGTTTCAATTGCATTCAAGTTGTCCCTTATGTAGATCTCGTGTATATCGTGTACTAGTTGCAAACAAGGAGTGTTCTGTATCTTTTAACACTTGGCTTGAAATTTTGGGGATGGATGACATTACTCCTGAAAGGAATGCACATTTCCAGTCACATTCGCTCTGAAATCAAATAAACTTGGAGATTAGAACAAATGAGTTCATTCTATATTCAATTGAGTTAGAATATATATTCTGTCTTTTGATTCTCAAAGAAAGATGTTCAAACAATGTAGGGTTCGATTGAAGGAGTTAGAGTCTCTTTATTGGCGACCATTCCAACTGTAAAAATATTTACGAGAATACAATATTGACAATAGTATGTTAGAGTATTGCCTCCATCCAGGGTACTAGAAGTTTTTAGTTTGTGGAAATTTTGCATAGAAGCTGTGTTTATCAAATGGTTACAAGCTTAAAATAAACCTGTGCATTATTTTATTTATTTTTTTAAAATAGTTTAATAGCGAGAATCTCACACATTAAGTGTGAAAAAAATGATAAATTACTGGTACAAATCTATGACCCAACACATCAAATGTCTCTATAGCTATCATACGACTGTACTTGTAGGACAAAACTAATGCATTTTTATTAATGCATCTACAACTCTCTCTTTCAGCTAAGAACTCTTTCATACACAAAATTTTCAGATACGAAAAAGTAATTCAATTATCTTCTTGTAATAACATTATTTTTATAGCATTAGATGAATTAGATATTGTAAACTTCGTTTTTTCTAATATAAAAATATGCAATTCCAATAAAAAAAAAAAGTTTAAAGCTGCTGTACAAAAATGTTAGTTTGAATATCTAATTTGAACAGTAACATTTCATTATTTTTTACACATAAAATTGACATGTTTTATTATCCAAGAAAAAGAAAGTTAAATCCACCTCTTTCTAGATCCCACAGAAGAAGCGTGCAGAACAAGAAAGACATAGATCTCTTTGCACATGAATCCAATCTAAGAAGCACAACCCATGTGCAAGGGATTCATTTTTTTTCCTTTCATTTGGACCGACATGTGCCAATTATAACAGGGTTGAAAAACACATACTATTTTGAAACCTTCCTAAAAATATATATATTTTTTAAACCAATGCGTGATAAGACTTGACACAAGTAAAATTCTGTCCAATTGAATTGAGGTCAAAATTTGACACAATCCAAACCATTTGTGTACAATTAGTTTACTTCATTCTAGTGTCAAGAGAATCAATTTGAAACTTAAAAATAATCGTGGAGACGATACAAGGAAAAATGTAGTCTAAACTAAAGCATGAGCAACCCAACTACGCTTACACTAAAATTTGAAAAACAAAGGACACTCTTACGTGGTGCCTGATTTGTGATTATCAATCCAGACGTCATTTATGACATCTACAACACAACAATTTTTGCAATCCATCTCATCTCAAAAACGTTGATCAATTGTTTGTTCGGAGTTGGTAAAATACAATAATTAAGACACACCATGCTTGTCAGAATTGAACCCTAATAATAGTATCTTCGAAGTTTTTTGAAAATCGTACTAGATCCTCAAACAGAACATTGCTGAATCCCCCCACTAAAAAACATGATTTTCTTGTTTTCTTAATCAGATGTGAACTTGGGATATTTTAGTGAAATCTGAATAGTTAACATACACAATAATTTGGTTTAAGAAGCAACGCCAGAATTCAGCATGATACGTAGGGAACAGATAAGTGATGCCTATAGAACTAATTAAATTAATGATTTTCACCAACATAAATTACTGATCATACGTAGTATGACAACATCCAGGTGTTTTAAAGGAACCACATTTTCAAACTCGCTCGGCCAACGGGTGTTCCATTTTATAGGCTAAACCATCTGTGCAAGGACATCGTAATAGTACCACCAACCTCAGTTACCCCAGACCATTTGCCTACTTGTTCAGCATTATGAGGTGATCGTTTTACCTTGGTTACCGCAGACCTTTTGCCTACTTGCTTAGCATTATGAGGTGATCGTTTTACCTTGGTATATATCTCCCAAGGGTGACAGCACAGATCTTGTGCAAAAATTCAGATAACAAAATCCTCTTAAGAAATGGTAATCTTGAGAGGATAATCTACACAATTAAGTAGATGGCTTAGGTTGAGTTGATGGTAATAAAGTAAAACTCACAAGATTTGCACCTCAATTATGTTCATAGCACATTCTTTCATTGAAAATGTTACCACCAAATCTTAACTTCGAGGATAATCTAATTTACTCATCAAATTTGAAATTGTAAACAACCAAATTTAATTGCAATTGAACTAAAATACACAATAACAAAACACAATCCGGAATTTAACTTTGCGTCAAAATGTCTCCACAATGGTGATCACCATAAAAAGACTAACATCTAAACAAAAACTGTCTTTGGCAAAACCAGCCATTACCTTAAATAATCCCAATCTTGTTTGCAACATCCAAAGCATCATAATCAGGCGTCAACCTTACATAGGCCTTCTTGGTGCCATCGGGCCTGCAACAGAACAGTTCAAATTAGAAGGAAAAAAAAACTGTAGTTGTTTAAAGTAAACATGCAAAGTTTTAAACTGCTTTACAATAATGTGGGTTTCGATCTCATGTTATTATTTACAACAGGTTTATATTATGTGTCATATATCCCTTCACAATAGGGCCCGTGATCATAACAGTGTGCCATCAAAACCAGTGTATGTACGTACATGTTACTACTACAGTATAAGCTAGTGTGTTTAAATTGCAATACAAAATTAACAGCCAGTATTCAACTCAACAAGTCTTAAGCAACCATGAATTACTGAACAAATTTGCAAAAAAGATCACAACCTAAAGGCTTACCTGATCAAGGTGTTAACTTTCTTGGCCTGGATGTCATACATTTTCTTCACGGCATCCTTGATTTTCTTTTTGTCAGCTCGCAAGTCAACAATGAAAACCAAAGTGTTGTTGTCTTCAATCTTCTTCATTGCTGACTCAGTTGTGAGCGGATACTTCAAAATCTGATAATGATCAAGCTTGTTCCTTGGTGTAGCACTAATCCGAGGGTATTTTGGATTCCTATCCCTAGATAAAGTCTTTGGCCTGTGGAATGTAACAGTTGTCCTGATCTTCTTTGCCTTCTTCTTGATGGCAGTGCCCGACTTCACTGCTTTCGCAGCTTTCAAGGCCTGTGCCTTTGGATCGGTCTTCTTTGCACCATCACCTGCAAAAAGAAAAAGTTGACCTAGTCACATTTCATGCAGCGAAAAATTTAAGAACTACCTATTTTGTATACATAAAAGGTCCTGTTTGGATAAACAACTTATTTGCAGTATATAGCACACATACTTATCATGATTAGTGTCTATGTATAAGCGCTTACATAAGCTATTCTTGTGCAAATGGGAAAATAAAGTTAAAACTGTCTTTGTATATGATATAAGATGTTTCCACGGGTTACGTTTGGGGAACTAATAAAAACAAGTTGAAAAATGCTTATGAAAAAAGTCATAAGCTGTTCCCAAAACTTCTCCCAAACAGTCTCACAAAACAAATGCCGGTAGATAAGCTGAAATAAGCCAATCCAAAAAGGTCCTAATCTTCTATTCAACAAAAAAGATATCATTGATTTCATAAATCCTAGAAAAATGAAGCATCCAGAGAAATGGGATGACTCTAAACACCGAAAGCAATAATCATGCAGATTAATCGAGTCCGTCTCCATTTTAACAAAACCAAAATAAGTCAAGCAAATCATGTTCCAGCAACTTTTTTAATCAAAACAGCAAATTAACATATCATTTTCAACTCAAACTTCTCAAGTTCAATCACCAAAACGTATTATTTCACATAATCACTTAAAACGACTTTTAGTGATTATGTGAACTTGAGATGTTTGAGTTGAAAATGATATGTTAATTTGCTGTTTTGATTAAAAAAGTTGCGGAAAATGGAGACGAACTTGATTTATCACCATGATTACTGCTTTCGAGGTCAGTACTCAGACAGTAACGACAATTATCAAATTTCAATCTCTATTAAAATAATAAAGAAATGAGAATGCGGGTTTAGCAAACAAATAAGGTTCAGATACACAGCTTATCTGCAGACTAGAAAATTTTAATTTCTATTAAAATTATTTATATAGCAAAAGATCTAAATTGGTTTCATATAAGCTATACGTTGTTTTCAGAATCAATTTAGAAAAGAAAGCTGAAAACAGCTTATGAACAATCTTATAAGCTGTTTTCAGCTTTTCATGGCTTATAATTCAGCTCTTATTAGTTAACTAGTAAAAAAATATCCATAACATAAAAATGAGATTATATAAAAAATTTAGCTGGCATTAAGAATACAACTAGTGAGTTTTCTACTCGAATCAAATCTACCGGCACAAAAACACAGATTATTAAAATCAACATTGTAGATAAACCAATATTTAATCCAGAAACTCGTGCAAGCACTGATTTTCGCACTGAAGCAGTTACATTATGAAAACAGATGCAGAAATCGGAATAATTAGAGAGTAAAATAAAATCTTCGACTATTGAAAAGAAAAGAGGGATAGATGAAATACCTTTTGGTGGAGCCATTGAATCGGCGAAGATGAAGAAACCCTAGATGTGAAAATCTGCGAGAAATCTGTGAGGTGGAAGCAGACAGTGGCAAATTAGGGTTTTTGGGATTATATCTCACACTTATCAAACGGGTTGGGTCGTTCATTATGGGCCCAGTCCATTCGAAAACTATATGAAAAGTTTATGAAAGTTGTTAAATGTACCACCAAAAACGTTTTTAATCCCCCAAAGTACGGTTAAAAAATTTTATCATTAATTTTCATAAAATTTTGTTAAATTTTACTTTTACTATAAATGTAAAAATGAATTTTACTGTATACTTTTTTCTTCAAAAAATAATTTTGTAAAGATGACTTTTGTAGTAGCAACCATAAATATAACATTTACCGTAGCAACTAACAATCTTCGATGATTGGGATCCGACCAATAAGATTTAAAACAAGTTTGAATATATAAAGACATTTTTCTCTTCATATGTTGTTTTTTTGTTTTATATCAAATATAATGAAAAATAATTTCTTTTATTGTCCTAAAGCAAAGGCTATAGTGTAGCCTTACTCTTTCACCAACTCTAAATTTACATTGTTACAAAAAAATTTCTCAGGTTTTTGTATTACATATTTTTATCAAATTACAACCTTAATATTCATTGATGGTAGTCATATTTGAAGCATCGTGAAACACTAACTATAAATCTCTACGAAAAAAAATATATAAACATCTTTTAATCGAAATTCAAACTTTGATTCACCACGTCGTAAAAGACTGACCCCTTTTTAGACTCAACCTCATTGGTTTTTTGAAGAAGCTCAACCTTCACGGGTTATTTAGTCTGATTTATTTTTCCTTATTGTTTTTACTTTTGTGGTAGGCTTACCAAAGATTGACATTTTTTTTAACTGAATTTATCTAAGATTGACATAGATTTTCAAATTTCTGATTGATCAAATAGTATTATATTGAGGTAAAAGAAAACTCTAGTATTCAAATATACTTTGGGGATATTTTTAGTAGCATGGTGTACGTACATTAAACTGAATTACAATTTTTACAAATGAGTTTCATCCTTTGAATATTTTTTAACAGTATACAAAGTTTTCATTTTGTCGTATTACTATTATGTGTAGACTATGCGTTCTTCGATGAATCTTGGTTATTTACAAATGAATCATTAAGTCCATGTAATGATCCTTATATATCAGACCCATATATATGACCCATCTTGGTCCTTTTTGTTTCTAGGTAACGCTTGTTTGCTTCAGTGATTGGTGTTAACACAGGAACACGACCTGTCACAGCCAAACCATATCCCTTAAGACCAACAAATTTTGCTGGATTGTTTGTCATCAACCTCATAGTTCGAACTCCAATGTCCCTCAAAATCTGCACATTCATCCAATACATCATATAACAGCTTATTTTGGAATCACATTTTTAATAGTTTTATGAAATATTGCAAATTATACAACGATTTGATTCGTATTCACTAACACTAATAGTTTTATATCATCAACCGGCTATAAAAAAATGTTTTACTTATCGCGTAAGTATTGTTCAATTGGTAGTTGTAGTGACATTTGATGTGTTAGACGCATATTTAAACCCGCAATTCTTTACTTAGTACTTGGAGTTTGTGAGTTTCGTTACTACACCATTTCAAAAAAAATAATGTTTTACTTAATCGTGATGAATTTTGACTGATTGACCGTTTAAAAAATATATATCGAATATGTATAAAAATTGAACTTTTTTTTACTAAAGGTATCAAAAATAAACTTATTATACAATCCAAGCAAGATATGTGAACAAAAATTCAAGTAAAACTTAAGTTTTTTGTTTCTTTAAAACTCGGTATTTAGGTCTAAGACCGACTAATTCGAGAGAAAATCACACCATCTACTTTAGTCGATCATTATTTGATTTGAAGCACACAAACAATGTAAGTGAAAGTGATTAAAAGATCTAACCTGAGCACCAATGCCATACTCACGAGCATCAACAGCTAACCCTAAATCTATGTTTGCTTGGACTGTGTCACGACCTTGATCTTGCAAATTATAGGCTTGAAGTTTGTGACCCAACCCAATGCCTCTTCCTTCATGACCTCTAAGATACACAATTACTCCTCTTCCAGCTTCTTCAATCAATTTCATAGCCAAATCTAGTTGCTGGCCACAGTCACACCGAGCTGATCCAAATATATCCCCAGTTAAACATTCTGAATGTACTCTTACAAGAACATCTTGCCCATCTCCTATGTTTCCCTAAGTAACCAATAAGAAATTATGATTGAGAAAAATATTATTATTCTTTAGTTTGTTTAGGTTTTCATATAAAAAATTCTAGTTACAAGTTTTATCTTGAAATTGACAAAGTTATATTTACCTTTACAACAGCTACATGCTCAGTTCCATCCAACTTTGAACTATAACAATATGCTCGAAATAGACCCCATTTAGTAGGAAGATGTGACACATACGTTCTTTCAACCAATTTCTCTCGTTTTCTCCGATACCTTGAAGTGTCACATACATTAACATCGTTAAGCGAATTTGATTGGATTAGCTTATAATGAAGTGCTTATTCAATAAAGTTTATCATACAAAAGTTATTTCTACAATGGAAGAAGAAATTATTATAAACTTTGCATAAGCAAAAATTATGAAAGTAAGATTGCTTACCTTATCAAATCAGTTATTGAGACAATTGGTAAGTTATATTCCAATGCTAAGTTTTTTAAATTGGGCAAAGATGCCATATTTCCATCTTTAATATCAACAAGAGCTGTGAGAACAGAAAATGGTGGCAAGCCAGCCAATGCAACTAAATCTACAGAAGCCTCAGTATGATCAGCTCTCCTAAGAACTCCACCATTTCTATACTTAAGAGGAAAAACATGGCCAGGTTTTCTTAAGTCCTCGGATTTCGACTCTGAAGATGATAAAGCAAGAATTGTTTTTGCTCTATCCGCAGCCGATACACCCGTTGAAGTTCCATATTTTGCATCCTAACAATAATATATGTTTCACAATATCAAACAAATGAGCTTCAAAATATTTACAACAATCTAAATTAGGCTTCAATATATGATATTTTACTTACCACTGTGATTGTGAAAGTAGGAGCAGACGAATCCTCTTCTTCAGTCTCTGGTGACATAAGAGGAAGGTTTAGTCTTTGAAGATCCTCTTCTTTCATGCCAACGGAAACAATTCCTGATCCATGTTTAATCATAAATGCCACATCCTTGGTACTAATTAGAGATGCTGCCTTTATAAGATTCCCTTCAACATTGTTGTTTTCATCATCTGCAACGACTACAAACTTCAAAAAAATATTGATCTAGGTGTTAGATATGATCAATCATCCCTTATTTAATAAAATGTTATCAAAATTATTCAGGTACACAGCATGTTCAATAACATGTTTATTTATTTATTTTATCTGGTTGTTCGTATTGGTGGTGAATGTATCACAATTACAACGTGTTAGTGTCATAATGATTTTGATCAAGTTACATTTTTTAACTTAACAAAATCATTGTGCTACTATGATTTTATATGAATCACTGCGATTCTAAACATGTACTAGACACAATGAACAAATGTAAAATTCTAACTAACCTTTCCTTGGCGTAACGCGTTAAGGGCATGCTCAATCGAAGAGTACCCTTTAGAGGGACAATCTGGATCACCTTCAGCTTCACTTACAAAGAAATCACTATTTTCTTGATCAGTTATTTCATTTGCAGCGTTTAACGTTTTTAAGAGGGATCCATTTTCATTTTTCTTCAAATCACCACTATCATCAAACACGTCTTCAGTTCCAACCTTAGAAAACCCAATAGCATAAAAAGCCAAATTTCTCACCTTGTTCTTCCACACGCCAAATCTTACACTATGATGAGTAGTGCATGTCCGATGCAAGCTTTGAATAAATAGAAAAATTTAACATGAGCTCAACAAATAGAAGAACAATTAATAGTGTTGTGAGAAATAAAATATGAACCTTGAATTGGTGATGACGTGGGAAATCAAAGGACTAGGGAATGAAGCAGATTCCATAGGCCGGGACACCAAATTTTAATTCTTAGAAAAGTGAAGGAAAGAAAAAGTATATACTCAAAAGTTTTGTTCTTAAGTATTTCATGTCACACACAATATAGAAAAATAAGTACACCTCTTGTTATGGATGTGTTTTTTTTCCACCACGAACCATTATCCATTATCCAATATTTATATTTCTGGTTGTTCTTTAGCAACACGTAAGTACTAAGAACCACATTCTTTTGTATTTTTGTTACTTCTCGTTGTTTTTGTTGAGCTTAACAACAAGTGGGATAGCATGATTTGGATTGATATTGTTGGGTCATGAGAGGAGTTGTGCTACCAAGGGAACTTGACATCACATATGTATAGTAAGACGTTAGATATTTAAAATGACTCATTCATATATCGTTCAACTTCTATCTGTCAAATCTAACACGGGACTTCTAAGTCACGTTGATGCATCCAATTAAGTGCATGTTTGGTTTAGTCGGCTAAATATATTTAAAGGAAAATGTTAACTAGTGTCCCGGGACAATAGTTAAGGAAACCAAATATAATATAAGTATCATAGAATTTGTGTAGTCAAAATTTAAAAAGTGTAAAGAATAATATTTTCAATGCAATTATTTCTTCTTCTTTTTCCTTTAACAAAACCCATATTTAAAATACAAATACATTTTTTCAAGGGAATGAACTTTGATTGTAAGTACGCATGTGTCCAACCAATTTTAATTTCAAACATATTTTATTCATCGTGAAATAAAATATAATCTTGAAATTGTGTATTTGATATATTTTAAAAGTTTAAACATTTATCTTTTTAATACATTTCTCCTTTAATTTATTTTTTAACTCCTTGTGACCCAAATTTATATTGAAGCAACCTAATAGTTTTTCATTTTCCTTTTACATACATTAGTCATTCAATGAACCTAAAAAGTTGTGTTTTGCTTATAAATGTGACCGGAGGAAGTAAAGAACAATGTTAAGGGAAAAAAAAACAATTTTGCATTTGAAAACATAATATATGTCCAATTTGAAAATGTGCATTATTGACCTAATATACTTTGACCGTATTTTTCTACTAATATACAAGGATAAATAATTTCATATAAGATGTCGTTGGATTCGTATTGATGAATATTTTCAAAATATCAAATTTTTATAATTTTTTCTAAGAGATTAGTAAATTTATTTAAGATCAAAATTGTGCATTTGTATGTGTGACAAAGCCAAATATGTCACTTAACATGTGTCGTTGAGGGCACACGTTAGCATCTGCCATTACGACTAGAAATTGATTATAGTGAAAAGTTATGGTGATACGTTTGAGAAAAGTTATGGAATGATGATTAAAATGAAACCTAATTTTACAAATTAAACAAGGTTTAATGAAACATAATTTTAAATTAAATAAACTAGAAGAAGACATAAGAAAAGTGGAGGGAGGGAACAATGAAGAAATAGGAATCCAATTGGAAGTGGTGAGGTGAGTCCATAATAATAGAGTCATTATTAAATAATAACGTGGCAGAGTCGAATAGCGAGAAAGCAATTCCTTTTAACAGGAACAGAATGATGAAATGAAATGAAACTACACACATTTGATTTGATTTGATCTAAATCAATCAAATCCGACGCCGTTTTGGTTTAATTCTATGTTTCTCGCCCAATACTAATACTATTATTCAAGGTGGAGTCATGGCGGAATCATCTTCCACTAGCACGGCGGTTGGTTTCAGAGATAATTTATGGAAAGGCATTTTCGCTGTCTCAGGTATCATGCTCACTCTCGTCACCTATGGCCTCTTACAGGTAATCCTCTTCCAAACTTCTTTGTAATCAGTTAATCATTATTACTCTTCGCAACACTCTTGCTTTCCTAATTCAGAATACTATAGCTGCCATTATTTTAATACATAACATGCACAATATGTGCTGTGTTTAGGGTTTAGGACTTGTTTAGGTTAGATTGACTTAGTTCGGATAAGCACTTGTGAGATTGTTTCCAAGAGCTTATTAAAGCATTCTATGACATGTCTATAAATTGTTTTCAGCTTATTTCCATAACCTCTCCAGGATAGTGTATACATAAGCACTTATATAATAAACATTTCATTATTTCCTTGAAATTTGCCACCATTATTCAAAAACATGACACATTATGGAGTCTTGTGTTTAAGCTTCATTTAGATTGGCTTATTTGAACTTATCAAATGGCATAAGCATCTGTGAGATTGTTTGAGGGAGCTTATTACATGTAATAGAAATAACTTATATATAAACACTTATATGATAAGAATTTATGTTGTTAGTGTTTCATTAAGTTGTTTATCCAAAATGTGCTTAGCACTGTAACTTTAAAATAAATCAATAAACATAGACAATAGTAGCATAAACAACAATAACAACATATGAGTGGTTGATTCTACTCTTGGTTCAAGTATTTCCTCTTTTTAGTAATTTGATACTTAGTTTGCTCTATAATTTACATACATTATTACATAGTGTGAATGGGCCCAGTGCAAATTACTCTTATACTCTCTCTCTCTCTCTGAATGGATAGCACAAAATTTGTACAGTCCGAGATTTATTCAGTGAATTATAGATGTCTATTCTTGCAGGAAAAGATCATGAGAATACCATATGGAGCAGAAAAGGAGTATTTCAAGCATTCACTCTTTCTTGTTTTCTGCAACCGCATCATGACGTCGGCTGTTTCCGCCGGTTCTTTGCTGGCAAGTATATACATTACATGCATGCAAAAATACTCACATGTTTTACAGTATTTGAATTGTAACACACCTTTCTTGAACATTTCTTATAGGCAAGTAAAAAAGCATTGGACCCAGTGGCTCCCATTTATAAGTATTCCCTTGTGTCGGTAACAAACATTCTAACCACAACTTGTCAATATGAGGTAAGAGACATAATATCAGCGTGCCTGTGAATTTATAAGAAATTGGTTACATTACTTGCCTACCATTTAGACTGAAATGACCTTTTTTTTACTCCAGGCCCTCAAATATGTTAGCTTTCCTGTTCAGACTCTTGCGAAATGTGCGAAAATGATACCAGTTATGGTAGGTCGAGCTTTGATACTGTTCCCATTTATGTATATTTTGTTTATGATTACTGGCTGGTTTCAATATACATTAACCTCTGTCTTTTATTTATCTTATATCATTGATCTGTAGCTTATTTTTCACCTTCTCAGTCACTGTCACTGCCACTGCCACTTCTGTTGATGAAGAATAATAGTAATTGCTTGTGTTGTTGAAGAAGGAATGTTTCAAGCTATCTTTGTGTGTGTGTGTGTGTTTGTGTCCTCAATGGTGTGTAATTATTTTTGGTGTATTAGTGTCCCCTTTCTTTAATAAACGGGGACAAGACAAATCCATGAAGTAGGTACTAGAATATATTTTTTGACCTCACAATCTTGCAATCATTCAACGATCTGAAAAAATTTGTTTGAATATAATTCTTGAGTTGGTGTCAATACTCGTGGTTCTCCCTTTCCCACCATCTTTATTTCACAGAATAAACCAGGGAGGGAGGGAGGAAGGACAATTGTTAAGCCTTGCATATTCACATAATATAAATTCACCATGACAAGCAAGGATTGTGTATCCTCTAGATTCTAGACTGAAATGTTAAATGCGACACCTGAAATTGATTGGTTAATTTTTTTAAAAAGTTGATGCAGTCTATCCATGAAAGAGAGAATCCGGTGAGGCTAGGAGTTGTGGTGTGGGGGTTATAAAGATTTCTAAGAGGATGCTGTACATGATTAAAAAGTTCTAGAGGATATTTTACTTGGACAAGTTGTTTATGACTGTAAAAGGACATTTTACGCATAAAACAATATATTAACTTATATTTTTGGTCTGAACATTTATTCCAAGGACTTTCCATGTTTTCTTCTGAGGTATACAGTAGCAGAGTTTTTACATAGTGGCTGGTCTAGGTCTTAATTTATTTTTCTTCTATCCTATGCCAATCATTTTCCTTGATTCCATGAATCATGTTTCCTCATTCTTGTTTTGGTTAAGATTGACCTACATACCTTGTTTTGTATCTTATATAGGTCTGGGGTACACTTATCATGCAGAAGAGATACAAGGGACCTGACTATTTGTTGGCTTTTTTAGTTACCCTAGGCTGCTCAGTATTTATCCTGTATCCGGTATTTGTTTGAACTTTGACCCTAATTATTTCCTGTTGCTTTATCATCATTCTGTCTAATGCTGAATGTGATCATTTTCTATCAAAGAACAACCAATGAGTAGCCATATTCAATGATTTGATGTTGCATGTGGGTATTACTATCCTGAATCAGTAAAGAGGGCTTTTATTTAGGACATGTCAAGAATGTTGCACAACTGAGGATATTACTATCCTGAATCAGTATAAAACCACCCCTAAGAAGGCCATATACATTACTTTTCTCCCAAAGAGCTCGAAGTTTATAAATATGAATGAACATAGCTCTCCACAAAATTTACCCTTTGGTATGTAACTGGCCTAACACGGGAATTGTTGGCACTTGAGACCTAGAGAGGAGCACACTCCTAGGTCCTAAGCTTTCACCACCAGGCCAACCCCTGGGGGTTGCAACAAGAAAATTTTAACCTCCCTCTCAGTCATGATAGTGCCAGCCATGGCTGCAGAAGGACTGAAACCATAGATCTCATGCTAGCACTAACACTAGGAGCGAGTGACTCACGCAATGAAAGGGGATTACAATGATCTGGATTCCTGGTCCCCAATTAGGAAGACCCGCAAAGATCAATGATCTGTTGTAATAGTAGCCATCAACAGATATTGCATTGCATAAAGAGTTGACCCCCTTACTGAAGAAAAAAAAAAGGGCAACCCGGTGCATTAAAGCTCCCGCATACGCAGGGTCCGGGAAGGGGTCCCACTATTTTTGGTGTATTGTACGCAGCCTTACCCTGTTTTTT
>Ga0315913_1005100_pt1 | contig 15953 bp, 5 predicted proteins | sample MpolsnodulesMG_FD_207736 | JGI IMG/M metagenome (GOLD analysis project Ga0315913, IMG submission 207736) | Medicago polymorpha root nodule microbial communities from Los Angeles, California, United States - small nodules | ecosystem: Host-associated > Plants > Roots > Nodule | place: USA... | reverse complement strand
TGATACTAAATCAATTATAATTTATTGTACAAACCAGTACAAGATACATGAAAATGAATATAGTTAATACAATATTCATATCCCACTTTATTAGATAAACATGGTATCCGTGTCTGCTCTATATCTTTATGGTTATCCGCTCAACGTGTTCACCACAAATTTTAAAGTATCTACGGAAAATTTACAAATACTCTTGAATAAAATTTTTGTAAAGAAAAAAATTGGTAAATTTTTTATATTTACCTACGATTTAACAGAAAAAAGTTATGTTTTTTTTCTTGTTTGATTGAAGTTGAAAATGTGTTTTATATTCAAGTGAGGATATTCATGTGATTTATTATATTCAAGTGAGGATATTCATGTGATTTATTTAGTTTCATAACATTAAATCTGTATTCATATCCATTATGTAACGGATATTTGAAACATCTATTTATTTTATTTATTATGGTATCCGTTCTGTGTTCAAGGCGAATTTAATTCGAGGATATTTGTGAAAACGAATATTTTTGCTATTCCTAATATGTGATTCATGAGAAATTTTTGTATTTTCAAAAATAATAATGAGGCATATTAATTTTGCTCAAAATAGCTATAAATATACATAATTTCCTTATACATTTAATACATTTTTTTTGGTTCAAGTATTTCATACATTTTTATTTGATAATATTTGATACTCCCGTCCCACCGTCCCAAAATAATTGAGTCATTTGTAAAAAAATATTGTTTCAGAAAAAATGACCAATTTCACTTTTCAATACAATATTAATTACTTTTTTCCAATTATAACATTAATTAATACTACTTTCATCACTTCCAATTCAATATATTCTACTTTGTATTTATGATAAAGAAGAATGCACCAATAGTTGATAAGGACACTCAAAACCATTTTCTCTCTCTTTCACTTATACACTTTTTTTTAATAAGTGTGAAATGAACCAATAGCTCAGTTAAAATGGGAGAGAGAGTATATTATTACACAATAATATAACAATCCATAAAAGATAACTTTTACTCATATACCACACACTAGTTAACTTACAAGCACTCCCACACATAATTTCCTAAAAAAAAAAAGCACTCCCACACAATAAAAATTCATACGTATATATATAACTTCTATCCATGCGATGCATGATATCACTGATTAACTTACGAGCACTCCCACATATTAAACGCAAGTTGATACATATAATACTCCTTCTATTCATTTTTATTTAATTCATAATATAGACTAAATATATCAATTTTTATTGACTCATTTATTTCTTATAAAAAAAAGGGAGTAAAATACAATGGACACATCCCAAATAAAGACTAATATTAATGAAGTTTCTGAAAAACTAGCGAACCGGAATCTCCTTCACAACTTCTCGAGTCTTTGCCATCGTTCTTCTTTTGCAGAAAAAAGTTATTCCCCAAAGAACCAACCTTAGTGTATGGTACAAAGCAATAATCGATAACAATCCCATCCAAGCAAAAACCAACTTTTGAAGAAACTTGTCAGCTTTGTCAAAAATAAGATCTGGTGTGGTCATTTGCACAGATGTTATATAAGAAAGGGCAAGGCTTGTGAGAGTTATACACATCATAATTGATAACGTCCACATAGGTAACCTGTGATGCAAACGAATTCCACTCACAAGCAAGAGACAAATACTCAGTGATGCAACAAAACAAATTGTGTTGGAAACAAGGAACTTAAAATAGTCATCAGGATATGTAATGGCTAAGACAGCTTGACCAGGACATATTATGACGTCAGAACAATAGTTTACAAAAAATGAGTAAGTCTCGTCGGCACCTGGTGGATTTGCGTTGACGACATTGTATAAATTTCCGTCATCTTTAACTGACCTAACGCCACCAGGTGGATTTAAAGCCATTTGAAATGTCATTGTTGCGATGACTGTTGCTATTAGACTCAAATTCCCTCTCATCTCATTTAGCCAAATATTCTTATTGTCTTTGTCTAACAACCAATCTGCTGCTCGTTCAAATACCTTTCTCCAACCTTTCTTTGGTTCCTCATTAGTTGGGGTATCTGTTGAACCACCATGAATTTCCACTTCATTGTTCATTGTCTCTCCTTCAAACACAACCATGAAACAAGAAAGAATTGTCATAGCTTGCTGAGTGTACCATGTATAACACATACTTACAAAATCTGTTTCTAATTATGGCGTGATAGATGAGTGTCACTCTCTATAATAAAACAATGTGAGACTTGAATCTTTTTCACGACAACAATTTTGACCTATGGAAACAACACCTATTATTTTGAAAGAAAAAATTGTTGCTTTAGGGCATCAAATACGACATTTTTTAGTTCTTGTTGAAACAAAAGTTGAGAAAATTATTATTTAATTTTTGATTTTTCTATTATAGTTTTTAATATGAGCTCAATATACGACTAGAAATTTTTTTTCAACAAAAAAAAAACTAGAAAATTTAATATACCATGAGGAATTTTACTGATGTAAAATGAAATCTATCACTCTAAATTTTCAATTTTTTCCCCTCTAGTTAATTATTTTCATCACTACTTTATTTCTTTCTTTCTTAATAAGCCGAAGATAAAATGAATTTGAGTAGAAGAGATATTTACCGGGGAGTGAGTTGTGGGGATGTATATCACGGGGGGTTATTTTGCTGGGATTAATGAAGGTATGATGTTGTTATTAGTGAGTTTTTTTAGCACCTTTATATTAGGAAAGGAGAGCAGCATTGGATTCCTTCCTTCCCTTCCTATACTTACACCTATGGTTTTTTTTTCTTTTTCTTTTAATAGCAAACTTTATTATTACCCGTCCCTAAATATAGGATACTTTTGTCAAAATCACGAAAATTAATAAAGTTGGTAGTAATATTAAATTTGTACTATATAATTACTACTTCATCCGTTTTATAATGAGTGTCGTTTTAGGCGTTGACACACAGATTAAGAAATGAAATGAAATAATCATTAGACATAACACTTTTATAAAACTCCCCTTACTTTAGAAGAAAAAGACAAACTTAAAGTTACATTGAAAATTGTGTGAGAGAAAACTTAGAGTATTTATTGAGGGTAAAGTTGGAAGAAAAAAATTAAAGTTGTATTGAAAATGTCAAGTGACATTCATTTTGAAACAATTTTTTTCTTCTAAAGTGACACTCATTTTGAAACGAAGGGAGTATTAATTTTATAATTTTATCCTTAAGAGATATAGTTAGTTTATGTTTTCAACATAATATTTATTGTTGATTAAAGAAAACGATACAAAATAAATAATGGTATGTTGGTAAAAAAATAATTAATGTAATTGGAAATACCAACCGAGTCTTACAAAAAGAGACAAATTTTTTTTTTGTGTGAATGGGTCTTAGGGACAGAGTAGTAATAATTAAAAATATACAAGTACAAGTGGTCCTAATAAATCTTACAATATGACAAAGTAGATGTAGTTTTCAACCTTCCTAAAAGACAATTAATCCGACTATCCAAAAAAAAAAAAACCTCAAAATACAATCTAGAGAAAACTTGAACTATTCTTAATAAATACATAAAATTGTCAACTTATTCCCAAAGAACCATTCCCAAGATAGCTTCTTAATGGAATCCACCACTTCTTCTACTTTGGGATCCTTTGAGTTGAAAATTTGATATTTTTTACCTTCCAAATAAGCCATAACGCCATATGCCAAATCAACAAAATTCCTCTTATAGCCCCTCACTGGCAGAGCTAAACTTAATTTTTTGAGGTGGCCAAATTTCAAATTGCTTCACAGTTTTTGGAGAATACATTTATGGGAAAATTTATATGAATTTTTTTATTGTGTTTTTCATATGATTCTTAACGACATGTAATTTCTTTAAACTCGCATTTTCTCAAAATTTTGTTATATATGATAAAAAAAAAGTGTATTCTAAATTAAGAAGCATTGGAGAACACTTGGGGTATGTGAATGATGGAGGATTTATGAGGGGATGAATGGATTTACTTTTACTTTTATTTTTAAATCAATTAAGTGCGATCGAAATATCACATGATCATTAATTGTAGTGTTCTTATTTTTTTTTTATAATACAAAATATATATCTAAATATAAACTTAGCCCTCTAAAGCTCTCCCATACAAAACCATCCAAAAAACCCTCTCGACCAAACACTTAAAGAAATGCATCTAAGTTTTCTCTTTATAATTGATAATTCTTAGATAGGCACAAAGATTTAGACATTTCTTTTGATTACAAACATAAAAATACTCATCATATAATTACATAAAAAAATATACATTATTTAATTACTAATTTTTTGCTTTTTTTGTGTGTGTGACTCAATAAATTATCCTGATCTATGTGTTCACACAAGAGTTGCCCATAAATGATACATTATATTAAAAGTTACCTATATTTATGAATAAATTAGAAAATAAAACGGGGAGGCCCAAGGGATAAAACGGGGATCTAAGTTCTAAATATCCCAAGGGATTACTCTCGTCGTTATCACTCTATCGTGAATTACCTATCTATATCTCTTCTACTTCTTCTACTACTTAACTACTTCACCGTTTAAACTCGTCTCTAATTCGGGGGACTTATATTTATCCTATACATCTACCTTAAACACATCCCTTGTCCTTCCTGTTATCATTGTCTTACACTCCCTATTGTCCGGCCATCCTTTAAAAATCATTAAATTCACTTAGATCGCTATCATCCATCTATGTTTTAGACTCGCTGATATCCTGAGGTAATCACTTTTATTTATGCCTACACACACTCCCCCATTTAAATGCATAGTTTAAGGACCATTACTTTTACTCTACTCGCTAACAGTTTGCTTAAATTCACTATTGCTCTCATAGATGTTTTGGAGTTCATTGGAAAACTCAACATGATCCACATGCGGTATTTCAATCATAACTCAAGTTATAAAGGACCTAAAGGATCCCAACCAAAGGCAATTGAAATATCACATTAATACCTCCAACTTCCAAGAAGGAACCTTAATCCAATTCAGAACATAAAGTGGTGGAAAAGATTGGTTTTCTTAAGACTAGGAGAGATGCACCACTGTGCTGAACCATGCGTAGTATTTTAATCATAACTCAAGTTTGTGGAAGTATGAATGAGGTAAAAATAAAAAAAATAAAAATCTAACATTCATATCTACATTTTTCATGAAGAGACCTAAGTTCAATTTGGTACAGAGAAGGGTGGAAAGATTGGTTTTCCCGAACCTAGGCAGATCGCATGACCGTGCTGACCCATGTGTATTATTTTGATCATAAATCACGTTGTAGATGTCTTCTTGAGGTGATATCAGAGCCAATAGAAAGCTAACATCCACATATACAACTTTCATGTTTACACCAAGACCCAGTTCAAAAATAAAAGTGGGTGAAAAACACCCATAATTGGCCGCTAGGCGCCGCGATTAGGCACCTGAGGCACCAGCTCTCGGGTTGTGGACACTAGGCGCCCTTACTATCACGCAACGCTGCGATGTGTCTAAATTCTACATTTTTGAGCTACGGAAATGCTTCTAAATTGCCCTAAATGTCTACTTTAAGAGCCCTTATGATCCCAAACTGTTATGAAACATTACCTAGGATTACTATATCATCCAAACACTACTTTCTCACACAATTTACCCAATTGCATCACTCTTCACTTGATTAATGGCTCTAATTCAATTACCCTAACTTTGTTCTTTTTGATTTTTAAATCTTCAACCACCAAGATAAATTCTCATAAGCATTTCAATTACTCTCTCCCTTTATCCCTTCTACAACCCCAACAAGAAAAATAAACCCTAGAGATGAATAAATTCCACGTTCAGTAATACCGACTCTTCGAACTCCTAACCTTTCTATTTATATTAGGGCCGGTCACTTGTTAAGATTCTCTTCCCCTCTACTCACTATTCTTTTACTCCTCCCCTCCCCCACTTATTAAAAATTTATATTCTACACCCCTGACTCTACGTTATTTTATTTTGACTCCTCCCTTCAATTTAATTAAATTCTCATATTATTCCTCAATCATCATCAATATTCCATTTTCTCAATAACAAAATAATACTCAAGCATAAGCAGCATCAATAATAGTATTAATCAAAACTTCGCCTAATGAATATCAATGAATTAAATAAAAATTAAAAGTTGGGGTGTTACAACTCTCCCCCACTTAAAGAATTTTCGCCCTAAAAAATTACTTGGAGGTAACTGCTCTAGAGAAAACTTCCTCATCCGTTCCTACCCAGCTATACCCATACTTTACCCCTCCAGTTTTAAGTTTAGTTTTAGAAATCCAATTCCTAAACCAACAAAAATTCAGCAAGCTACAGCCTACACCTTAACGCGCCATTCCATCCTCGACATACAACTGTTACCTGTTATATATTAAATCCTTCGAACATTCTCTTGGCTATATCGTAACTCACCATTGGTTTCTTCATGACATGCCCACTCAGATGCTCAACCTACCCTCTAATAATCCAAACGAGGATTTAAAATACAACGCAAGATCGCCTGCACTTCACTCCTACTAGGATAATTCAACTGATCAAAACTTATATCCATCATTATGTAAGTGATTACTACTCAACCTACGTCCTCCAAAAATATCCTTCTCTTTAACGTCTTATGACTATCCATCCAAAACATGCGCCGCCAAATGTTTTTCTTTCCAGCTGGTAAGTAATCTAAACCACATTCGTCCTTCTGCTACAACGTACTCTTCTACAGTTAAACTTACAAGGTCGAACAAAAAATTCTTAACTCATATCACCATCCTAAATTGTTAGACCTCGATACCGAACCAATGCCCCCTATTCTTTCAACCTATACCTAGCACTAATCCAACTCAGAGGGTGTTAGCATAACGTTTAACTTCTCACCTTGAAGACTAAACTTCTCTTCTAAAATGGAATCACTTGTGAAACATCTCTGAGGAGTCGGAGTGTCTCCCCCACTCATTTCTTTTCCTACCAGCAACCTCCTAGTGAAACTTCCACTCTTCCTCGTCAGCCGGAACCTTACGAGGCTCACTACCCTCCTTATTCTTACCCTTCTTCTCTCTAGCACTCTTGTAGTTCCATAATTTTCTCAACTATCTCCCTCTATTCATCCTCTTATGTGCCATCAACAACTAAACAACTATTAACAGAATCAGGCTTCCACTGTGTCTGCACATATGCCGCCTATGGGGATATAACAAAATTATTTAACCTAGGCCGAATGAACCGACCTACTCTGATACCAACTATGTAACACCCTATTTCCCAACGATAATTATTAAATAATAGGAATATATTTATAGTAAGGATGTTACAAATCTCAACATTATATCACAAAATAACAATAAAATGTTTTCTTTTAAAATAAATCCACTGGAGAAGAAAAAAATTATTCACTGATCACATTAATAAATTCATACTTGTCGTTCAATAATCATAAATAGGAAAATAACAAAGTTGATAGTAATATTAAATTTACCATGGAGTGAGTTGTGGAGATGTATATCACGAGAGGTTACTTTTGCTGGGTTTAATGAAGGTATGATGTTTCTACTAGTGAATTTTTTTAGCACCTTTATATTAGGAAAGGAGAGCAGCATGAGTCCTTCTTTCCCTTCCTATACTTACCGCTGATTTTTGGTTTTTTTTTAATAGCAAACTTTATTATTACCTCGTCCTTAAATATAGGATACTTTTGTCAAAACCATGAAAATTATTAAAGTGGGTAGTAATATTAAATTTGTACCATACAATTACTATTATTTTTACAATTTTATCTTTAATAGATAGAGTTAGTTTATGTTTTCAACATAATATTTATTGTTGATTGAAGAAAACGATGCAAAATAAATAATGGTATGTCGGTAAATAAATAATTAATGTAATTGAAAATACCAAATGAATCTTCTAAAAAGAGACAATTTTTTGTTTGTTTTTTGAAAAGGGTCTTAGGGACAGAAGTAGTAATAATTAAGAATAGATAAGTAAAAGTGGTACTAAATCTTATAATATGACAAAGTAGATGTAGTTTTCAACCTTCCTAAAAGGGAATCAATCCGACTATTCCAAAAAAATTAACCTCAAAATACAATCTAGAGGAAACTTGAACTATTCTTAATAAATACACAAAATAGTCAATTTATTCCCAAAGAACCATTCCCAAGATAGCTTCTTAATGGAATCCACCACTTCTTCTACTTTGGGATCCTTTGAGTTGAAAATTTGTAACAACACTATCCTTCATGTCTTTGTCTTTATTCTCTAATATCCCACCACAAGCTGGAGAATGGTAAATGTTGAGAATTCCCAGCTTGGATAGCAGTATCTTGAATGGTTGAGGAAGTAGAGGCTTAGTAAAAAAAATCAGCTAACTGGTCTTTAGAGGAAACATGAAGAAGCTTCATTATTCCAGCTTGAATCTTGTCTCTAACCAAATGGCAGTCAATTTCAAGGTGTTTAGTCCTCTCATGAAACACTGGATTTGCTGCAATGTGCAAAATACTCTGATTGTCATAGTAAAGGACTGGAAGCTTGACTGTTGTGAAATGAAGATCATTGAGTAAATAGAGCAACCACTGCAATTCACAAGTAGCTGCACCAAGTGCTCTATACTCAGCTTCTGATGAAGACCTAGAGACCGTCAATTGTGTCTTGGTTCTCCAAGAGATGAGGGAGCTGCCAAGAAAGAAACATTGGCAAGAAATTGATCTTCTAGAGTCCAAACAACCAACCCAATTTGCATTTGAGAAGCCAGATAAGAAGAGTGAAAAGTGTCTGGGAAAAAACAACCCTTGACCAGGACCCACGCACTGCGATTCAAATCATCTTCATCAACCATGTATCCATCAATGAATTTCAATTTGTTTTTCGCGCCAAAAGCTCGAATCATGGAGCGACTCCATGCGAGGTAATTGGATTCATCTAGGGGAGGAGCAACGAGAACAGAGTTTGGTCCTTCACTCGGATGAACATAAAACACTGATTCAGTGTCAGGTTGTGCGTTGCGAGGCATAATGAAAAACGATGAAGAAGAAAAATTTTGCTGAAATGATTCAAGGAAAACGAAAAAGAATCAAGAACTAGCAAGAAAATCTGCGAAGAATCAATCAACAACGCAAGAATTTTCTGCAACAACGATGGAGGATCAATGAAGAAGATGAAGAATGAAACCGTAACAAACTTTGTAACTAACTTTCTCCATGGAAATGGGAGAAAAGGCTCTAGATACCATGATATGGAAATTAAGAAATGCAAAATGATCTCATTCTCATTAGTTGTAAAGTGTGGTTACATCATCTATTTATAGCCAACTATGATATGCACAATGAGTTAAGATACAATAGTAAAAGATAACTTGGAGCTCAAGTAACTAAGTAACTTGTGGCTCAAGTAACAACACTATCCTTCATGTCTTTGTCTTTATTCTCTAATATCTGGACCATATCTCATCAATACTTTTAATGAGCAAATCGTGCTCCGTGGTCTGTAACGTAAGTAAAATAAGATATCTATTAATATTAATGCTTGTTCTCATGTTGCTGGTCACAAGTATGCTCGGAACGTAGTTATATACAGTCCAGGACCAGATGGAGCAACTATGGGTCACTGGTAAGTTCACTGGCTTGCATAGTTGCATACCAAATTTTAAAGAGTTTTAGTTTTCATAGTTTAAATTGTATTACATCAAAATCATTTACAGGCATGGCAAATATTCTGTTGATGCTATTAATTGATGTTTTTGATATATTGGACCACATTGCAAAAAGAGAGGTCATACAAACACTTTGGAGTTGGAGCTTGGTATTTTTGTGATAATGAATTTTGTATCTTTCAATGAAATGATAATCTGAAGGATTTATTGTTTGTAAAGATTAGCTATAAACACTACAAGAAACTTGACATTTAGTGACAAAAAGAACCGTAGCTAAATGTTATTTTATCGTTTTAAGTATTTAACTCTTAAGTCATGTCATTGTACTTCTCTATAAATATAGACCACATATAACATAATTGTACACAACAATAGAATAATATAATCCTCTTTCTTCTCTCTCTATTCTCTCTACTTCTCCTTATTCTTGTTCTTATTCTAATAGTTTTATAATACGTTATCAGCACGAGGCTCTAACCAACTAAAGTATGCAATTCTTCTTAATCTATTTTTTATGTAAATAAGTTTTAATTTTGTATCAATGATTATAGGTTATACTGTTGCAATTCCACCAATTGGAATCAGTGCCTTATAGATACATTAAATCATTATTATGTAAATTGTATTATATTATTGTGTTTATTTATTCCATATGCAATCCTGAAGTATTGCATAAGGATTGATCTCATATTATAAAATCAAAGAGATCTATTATATGGTTCCTGAAGAACTCAATATTACTCTATGTGAATTCTTGGTTCCTGAAGAACTCACTATTATTCTTTGTGAATTCTTGAAGAATTCAAAACTGTAGTTCCTGAAGAACTCAATATTATTCTATGTGAATTTTTGAAAGAATTCCACAGCGTAGTTCCTGAAGAACTTAATATTTTTCTCTTTGAATTCCTGAAGAATTCAAAAGCGTTAATCTATGAAGGATTGCTTGGAGAATTGATTTTATGGTTTAAATTTATTGCATAGTTCTTGAAGAACTTAAAAATCAATCTTTATCCTCCATGAATTCCTGAAGAATTCAATAGTGATGCATCCCTGATGAATTGCACAAAAAATTGATTTAATTTTGAGTAGTTATTAAATAACATAAAAACTCAATTTTTATTCTCCATGAATTTCCGAAGAATTCTATTCAATGATATGCATCCCTGAAGGATTGCACAAATAAATTAGAAGTCATATAGTTCTTGAAAATCTAATTTTAATACTTGAATTCAATTTAGCTATGTTGCTAAATTTTATTTTAATTCGTGGTTAGTTGAAAATTTTCATAAAAGGGGATGTCACATGAATTGTTTGTCTAACCAATAGCATAAATGATTTTTTTTAATTGAAAATTGTTTCATATAGGATGAATTCTAGATATTTTTGAAACAAACTTTTATAACAAATTTTCGTTCAAAACAAATTTTATGGAACAGATTAATAAAAGATTAGTCTGTGAATAAATTCCTGTTTTTGTAACATACATCCCTATAAATATATTAATTTGGTACCTAATTTTTGAATGATTTTTTTTGTTACGTGAATCTTCAAAAATATATTGATTTGTTACATAAATCTCTAATGCTTTTAATTTTATCTTTGAAAATTTTAGTTGCTATATTTTAAAGTATTATGTAACAAATTAATGTAACAAACTATTTAATGAGAAACATTTTTTGTTACGAATGTAACAACCTTGCAACCAATTTGGGATAGAAGTAACAAACTATTCTAAATAATTATTCACATTTTTACTATCTTTTCATTTAAAACTATTAAAATGATAGTGTTAATAATAATAGTGTTGTCTTATAAAACATCATTTAAATTTGATGTACAGTTCTCAAAGAACCAATATTTTAAAGTGAAACATTTTTTATAAAAAAAAAAATCAATAAGAGAAGTGATTTTCTTTGATCTTAATTTATAAATATTTGTGTTTGATTTTCTAAAAAAAAAAAAAACTACACATTTAAAACATTGTAGAGATTTATAAGATCTATTTGATCTGGTAAAAAGAAGGGGAAAATATGAGACAATATGTGCATTTATATATCACTCGAATATGTTTCTGAAGTAGCAAAATAAGTGAATATCTTCAATAATATTTTTGAAAGATTAATCACATCTAGTTTCTTTTTGGCCTTTTTCAAAAATAAAAAAAAATTTAGTCACATTTGTAATTGAACAAAGAGTAATTCTTGATTAAAATGGTGAAAGGTCACATTGAACGTCATTCCCAGAAGTGAATAGCTCATACTATTTGTTTTATATAACCAATATCGTGGTTATGGTAGTTACTTTAGTAGAGATTACTATTGATATGATGCATGTCAAAGTCATACAATTCCATTAGTGTAAGCTTATATCAGTTGGGAAACTAGTGTTTGATCAAAGATTTTCTTGATACGATCATATTTCTACTATATGGATTGAAACTTGCATGATTGTTTCCTTATTCTATGATCAAAGTTCGGATGTGATTTTCTTCTTTCTTATTGCATAAGACTTCTATAAGGCTTAAATTACAAGGTACACACAAACTCTTCTCTACATAATTCTTGAAAATTCCTTCATGATTATTATCTCATAAATATTTTATGTTAGACATCTATTTTTTCTTATGAAATAAATTTATTTTTTTATGTCACACATAATTTACATTTTGGAGATGTCAAACTTTGGAAAGATATTTTATTCGTAAGTTGTGTGTGGCTAACTAACACCTTGAAATAAAAATTGTATGATTTATAAATTTTTACTTGTTCAAGAAATTCCGTGTTTAGTTTATTTTATAATTGCTATAATTATGGTAATGCAAAAGATTAATCAAGGTTTTTAGAATATTCATTATATAATTTCATTTGGGTAGAATTATGTTGTTGTTCATTATTGTTTCAAATGAATTAGAATAAATGAAACATATATTATTGTAAATGTAAACCAGAAGTTTACATATTATATTAAATTTATCGTTGGCAATACCGGTTGGGTTATCCCGGATTTATTATGATGCGAGAAACTAGTTAAAAAATAGATAAACTATGGATATATATTGGAGAGCCTGAAGATTCTTCAATCTAGTAAAAAAAAAATTGTGTTACTAGTTCCTAAGGGAAGTTGACAATTTAAAGGAATCAGTGTCTCACTTATATAAGGCGATATTTGTAAATCAATACACCGATCATGTGAATCACTTGAATTTTATATTACTTGAATCGATGCATCAACTAAATGATCACATGTATGGTTATTGTCAACTCACAACCAGAAGTTTGTGAGATTACTCTGTCAACAAATTTGACCAAGAGTTTATTTTCTGAATTATTCAGAAATCATTTGATAAGTATCTGTCATACCCCAAATTTTGACCAGTTCGAAACTTTTTATTCGTATTTTAAAGTCTTTACGCGTATTTTAAACAGCCAGAATCTTTGCTTTATTTTTTGACAAGTTACGCGTACTTTTATCCGTTTTTTAAGTATTTAAAGCATTTTATTGGCACTGTTGATGGTTAAAACATTTTATTCGCTTTGTAAGCGGTTAAATCCTATTTTGTTTATTTCTGTAATTAATTAAAACATTTTTGTTTGTATTTTAGAATTATTACTTGTTTTGATCAGTTAAAAAGTTTTGTACTCATATTTTAAAAGCCAAGTAGTGTTGTCGTCTCAGACGAATTTTCGGCAGAGAGGTATTTTAAACTACCTCATTTGGTTACCGAAAGGGACAGTTTTAGATTTTATTATTTTTACCACTTTTATTTTATTTTTACATTAGTATTGTATTTTATTTCTAAAGTCATTTTCATTTTTATTATTGTCATTATCTCATTTTGATTTAATTTTAGTCCAAGGTCCAAATGCATTTTGTGTCTTGCTGTTCAGCCTAAGGGCATTTTCGTCCTTGTATGTATGAGTCACAACCCTAGTCTGTCACTATTTAAGCTGTCATTAATGCACTGTAGCGAGTCAGAGAGAGTCAGAACCCGTTAGAGAAAAATCACAATCACTGTAGCCGTAGCTTTTACTACACAAACACGAAAACTCTCTCTCTCTCTCTCCAAGATTTCTTAGATCAAACACAGAAAACCAACAAAAATTCAAAAACAGTGAAGAACAACGATAATTTCTAGAAATCCATTTTCATACAAACAACACTTTTCACTCACAAACAATATACCAGATTCGTGAAACCATCATAACAATAACGAGTCCGAATCTATTCACCATTAGCAAACATCTTTATCGCGTTAACAAGCCCGAAAACGAAGTAAAAGAGGGAAAACAGAGAAGAGCCGCGAATTCGGATCCAGACTTATAGAAGCTAGATCGGAGTTCTCCTTTGAAGTTTTCCGTCGTTGCTTAGCTTCTCGCCATTCCAACCAAAGGTATAGGCTACTCTGTTCATTTTATTCTTAGTATGAATGTTAATTTTGATGTTTGGAAGTTTTGAGATCTACTCTTTCAAATCTTAGATCTAGGTTGTTGTGTTTGGTTTTTGTGATTTATGAGTTGAGATTCAAGTAGAGAAGAAGAAAAGGAGTCGGAATCTAAAAAAGGTAATAAAAAAAAATTCCGACGCGGCGGCCCTTCGGCCAACCACCGCGTCGGAACAGTTTCCGACCGCCGTCACTCTTCTTCTCCGACGAGCTTGAAGTTAGAGAGAAGGGAGAGCTTCTCTCTCTAAGTTCAACTTAGAAAGAGAAATATTTTGTATTATGTGTGTTTTTTTTGGCAAACTTCAAATTTATAGTATTTTTTTTTTATTGCTTCTGTGCACATGGATCCATGGTATTCAATATACCTTCAGGATCTAGACCGTTGGATCTAAGATCCAACGGCCAATGATGAACCTGTTTTTGATCTTGTGTGTTGTTGTTTTTCGAGTTATTATGTACTTGCCCGTTTGAACCGTCAGATCTGCGATCTGACGGTCCACGTTTTATTATCCCATTTTTTTTTTCTATTTTAGTATTTACTTGATGTTTTTTAACCCTTGGATCTCATATCCAACGGCTGTGATGAATTGTTTCATGATTAAACCTGGACCTCCTGATTCATCGGACGGTCCAGATCTGATCTGCCTGAGCCAAACCCATAACCCTTCCTTTAGGCCGGTTTGACCAATCCAGGACCCAGTAATCCGAACCGACCCGTTTTCTTGTTTAAGCCCAAAGATTCTCTACTGTTTTGTTAAATGCACCACTGTTTTTAATTATTACACCATTTCCTCTTAAAATTTGTTTTCTCTTTGTTTTCTTTCCTTTAAAAATATTTTTGCTTTGTTTTAACTGTTTATTTTACTGTTTTTATTTGGTTATATTATTTTACATTATATTTTGTTCATTATGTTATGCATATTTATTTTTTGTCATTTTATTTTGTTTTAGTGTGTATAATAAGTTTTGGTTGTAATTTAATTTATGCATTTTTATTTTCTTGTCATTAATTTTGTTCTTTGAAGCTTTAGAATGTAATTAGGGACTATGTAATCGTGATAATGAGAAGATGCACCGACACCACAATTTATTTACCGCATTATGCCATAAACCGCAATCGAGGACCAAAATGAATTAGGGACAAAAATAGGTTAATTATTGGAATTTAATTATTTTATTAAAATCAAACTACTAGTAATTTTAGGTTCATGTTCATAACTTGAGAATTTGCTTGGGATCCAACATCCTTTGTAAATTTCTCGCTTTTTTGTCACGTTACTCCGTTACGCTTAGTTTACTAATTCGCGTTTAATTTAGAAAAATCCTTTTATCCAAAAAAATCAAATATGCAAAACTCAAAAAATATTTTCTTAAGACTTTGGATTTTAATCCAAGTGCTTTTTCCTTTTATTTTCTTAATCAAATGTTTAATCAACTTAATACTCATATCTAGACTTGAGTTTCTTGTAATTAAAATTTAACCAACCTCATCTTATTTTCTCTCATGCCTTGAGGCCTCTTTCCTCTTCTCAAAACTATTTTCAAAAAATTATAAAATTAACCTAACTCACAAAAAATAAATTTTGAGAGTGAACTACATTGGTTTTGATCCCACTTGTGGGTATGTAGGCAAAGGACCTAATCCTTCCAAATCAAATAAAAAATTACAAAAACATACTTCTTCTCCCTCCATTCTTTCACTTAGACATTTAGGCAAGTATTTTCAAGATAAATAAAATGAATTAGCACAAGATAAATTAGGCAAAAGGTTCCTACGGAGTACCGTAGTCGTGTAGGGTGCTTAACACCTTCCCTCCGCGAAATCAACCCCCGGATCCAAATTCTCTTAA
>Ga0315913_1005097_pt1 | contig 15961 bp, 7 predicted proteins | sample MpolsnodulesMG_FD_207736 | JGI IMG/M metagenome (GOLD analysis project Ga0315913, IMG submission 207736) | Medicago polymorpha root nodule microbial communities from Los Angeles, California, United States - small nodules | ecosystem: Host-associated > Plants > Roots > Nodule | place: USA... | reverse complement strand
TATATAGACACATCAAATCAACCATCTCTTAATAATAAAATTACAACCACTTTTGCAACTAATCATGCTCCACATGTGGTTGCTAAGATAACTAATATGTATAAATGACGCATGGACTTTGCCTAATTTTTGCTCTTTGTTTAGAAAAATGGGACTTCTCTAGATTTTTAATCCAACATGAGTTCATTGAATGATAATGATAGTTAATGTCTTGGATTTGGATTATTCTATGTATTAAATGCGTGACACGTTAATTAATCTAATCATTTGATTTTGAATTAATGATTGGTATTGATTAAATACTAGTATGATTTAGTGAAAGAGTAACATGAGTTGATTAATCTTTAGTTAATGACCGTGATTAGGGTACAAATAAAGATCCGTTAATATGTTTAATTATGTACATTTATTATTGTAAAAAATCGGAATCGGTCTCGTGAGCTTAACTCAGTTGATAGAGATATTACATAATATATATTGGGGTCGGAGTTCAAACGTCAAATACTCACTTCTGCACATTTAAAATGTGTGAACTCCAGTCATTAAACTACTTAAAATACGAGAAAACCAGAACCGAGTTCACACACTGTGTTGAAGGAGCAGAGCCTAACATGCAAAGCTTTTGTCTTTCTCTATGTGATTTGTGGTTCTTGAACAACTTAAGGAAAAGAAGGATATCATAAGCACTTGGCTTCTAAATGCATGAAACAAATGTAAGCTGACAAATGGTGACAAATGAAAATGTATTAAAACAAAAGGACATGGACGAATTATTGTTGTTTTTAGGTACCAGCAAGAATCAATCTAATATGTCCTATAGCTATCACTGGGTCCAGATCACAACTACACGTAATAAACAGAGCCAAAAAAATATAGTGAGTTTTTCCTAACTATAGATCTTGTTTATAATTTTAGTTTTTAAAACCTGAGCCTATTTTAGATTACATGATTGCTAGTAATTCCCTTTCAACTGTTCATGGTAAGCACGTAACTTTGAATTCTCTACAATCATGTAATCATATATCTCAGATTCTTAGATGAAGATCAGATGACTCGATATTCTTTGAACCAAGTATCGAGTTTTAAAAATAATAATAATAATAATAGATAGCAAGTAAATTTGGACACATATTCCCTACATTAACCGCATCATGTACTTACTGACCTTGATTATTCCTTCTAAACCAATGACTGAGATCATTTAACGTTGATTTATCGAACATGTAATATGCGTTATCTGATCTTAAATCGATGAACAAAACGGGGTCTTGCTGATGATAGCTTATATATAAGTGTGTGCTATATCCTGATCACAAAATTTGAATAGATTCTCATTCATGTCCCAATTCTAGTAGTAGCCATGTAACTTACTCGTAAAATGTTAAATGTGTTAGAATTACATAAATTTGAAAGTAATGTCAAAAGTAGCAACCACTTTACTCGAAGAATCTGTTTTTTCCCTCCACCTTGATGCATGAGATACAAGCTAGCAATTGCGTGTGGGGCAACATTTTGATGATATGAATCATTTAAATAAGTACAAATAGATTCTAGATTTGGAGTAATAAATTTAACAACGTTAGAAGAATGAATTAGAATGCCATTGTTTGAATTGACCATCTTATATTAATACCAGTTAGACAAAACAAAATATAGATTAGGATTGTTGCTTTTCATAGTTAATCAAAAAAATGTGATCTTTTGTGATGGAGCTCAAGAATTTGCATGACACACGTTCTCACCTACTTGCGTTATATTGAAAGTGGGTCACCAGAAAACAATACTAGGAAAAGCATCTAATTTAAAAACAAGAAGGACATGTACTAGTAAACAAGCATGTGAAAGGTTTTTGAGAGTTTGTGAAAGTTGGGATTGCTTGATTAAAGTAGCCAAAAAACATGTCGATGAGATGTCAACCGATTACTAATATCATTCACACTTGAGAAACAATTGTTGGGTTTAAGTCTGTGTGGTTAGTCTCAACTCAATTATAAATGAGCAAGATGTAGGATATACTATAAAGGTGACTAATATACGTATAAGTGTCACATTAAAGTTGTTTTCCATAGCACTTATCGACAGGGACAGATCCACCGCGAAACATGGTGTGGCAGTTGCCACATCAGGTTATTTTCCAATTTTTTTTCTTCATATACTTGACTTAAATAATTATATATATAATATAAGTCGCTCATATATCACAGGTTTTTCTCTTAGCCTAGTGGTTTATGCTTGATGGATGATTCGTATGACCTGTGTTTCAACTCATGCCGAGTTGCAGTTTTGATTTTTTTTTAAATTATTAATATTAATAAAAAGGGTGTTGTAGGGAATTGAACCTATAACACCATGTTAAAATGCTCTCACCCAAACTATTTTGCTATACTGTTTAGAGTGTCAATGGTCTACTTTGTTAATATATAGAGTTGCTTTGAAAGTTTTGCCACACCAATATCAAATGTCTAGTTCCGCCCCTGCTTATCGACTTGTTTTGCAAGTTATCTAACTTAGAAATTCCTAATTTTATGTAAATATTGTTTGTTTATATCCCAAAACTATGGTAGAAAGCTATTACATTTGATTCCCATACTTTTTTGTAGGTTTTGGACACACGCTAGAAAGTTGAGTCAGAGCACCACAATGATATTTAGGGATAACCCCAATTCACTAGGCAAGCTCAATGACGTGAAAGCGAGCCAGAACAGAGAGTTTCAGGGAGATTCTAAAGGCAGTTTGCAAGGCGAATATGGTCTACTAAGCAAGCTATGGCAGTTTCAAGAAAGATAGAAAGACGGTTGGCTCTTCTTTAGTTGGCATATGGCCCGAGATACGGGTTCCATGGTTCAATTCCCTCTAGTTGCGTGTCGTGTAAAAGCATAATCCTTATTGTTAGGATTGGGAAAATGATTTCCTAGGTAGTTATTGATGGCTACCCTATCGTACCTAACTTATATTCCTCTTACCCATGTCTTGAATTCAAATGGTTCATCATTTAGAGGGTAGGCATTTGTATATAATTCTCTCACAATTCCATTATTTAGCTTCTGTAGACAAGCTATTATGTAAATCATAATATATGATATAGGTTGTGAATGAATTTACATGTTTGGATGACAAAGGTTTTCAAAGTGTGGCAGCTGCCTTGACCAGCCCCACTAACTTTATGAGGTACATATGTGTATCTTGGAATTGTATGTGGTTGAAAGTAAGAGTATCTTCTCTAAGTTTGTTTCGCTTGCATGGAAGGTGTAAGCTAGTTAAGTATGATGGTGGGAAGAGTGAGAATCTGAGCAAAATCTCTGGAATGGCATGTTCTTATTCTTTAAATTCACGTTAATTCTAACTTTTTGCTATTGTGTTGCTTGAGGACAAGCAACAATTTAATTATGGGTATGTTTTTAGTACTTTTCTTTGCATTTGAAGACAAATAAGATTATAATTAGAGGAGTTGTCAATGGTTTGAGGAACATATTGTATTGTTTTCACTTGAGTCATTGTAATTCACTTTTATCCTAAATCATGCAACTCCATAGGTGTATTGAGTGTTTTGTAGTGAGAAATCATGCAGATCGAAAAATCAAGACATGACGTGAAGGATCAAGGATATGAAGATTTATGATTAATGGTTCTTATAAGATTTTTGAAGACAATACAAAGTGAAGAAAATTCATTTTAAGTTCCTAGGAGTTTCCTGACGGAAGAACAGTTGAAAAAAGGATGAAAACATAAGATTTCGCACATAAGGGAAGCCTCATGCACCTCTTGCGCCCAAACCATGTGCCACTAGAGCATGAGGCAGTGTTGTCACTACCCATGCATCTCTTGCACCCCTGACATGCGTATCTACGCACAACTGTGGACAAAAATTTCCTGCAACTTCTTTTTCAAGCTAAAACGGTGGAAATCGCCCAATTTTCTTCACTTAAATCCTAAGTAATCATATACTATAATTAGAGACTCTTTCACACATTATTATTCATTTAGAAAGCTACTAGTATAAGAAAAGGGTCAAGCATCAGAGTTCCAACGTAAAAGATCTCCATCCTCCCCCTGTTCTCTCTAGGGTATGTTTTTATATTATTTTGTTATGATTTTTGTTGTCATGAGCAACTAAACCTCTTTGATTATGGTTCTAAGATGAACCCTTATTTTTTGTTTGATTCGGTTAATAAAGTTTTCATTAGTTATGCTTTTCTAGTGTTCGATTTAATTCGTACTTGTCTGTTCTTAATGCTTTTTCAACCAAGAATCCACATCAGTAATCTTGAAAATTGATCCGTGGATGAAAAGTAGGATTGACTACTCAAAATTCTTTTTCCGACCTTGATACCAAATACTTATTTCTCAATTATGTTAATGAAATTTAAGTTGAAATCTAGTGTTTTCTACTATCTTCTTTGGGGAACGACATAGTTTAACAAGGTTAAGTCGTAACATACGTTGTCGTAAGATATTTCATGGAGTTTTATTACTAGTTTCATAAATCATAAGTAGACATCACATAATTGATTGTTTTCTAAGTTAATTCCAACAAAGATGGAATTGGGGATTCAAGGATTCCCTAATCGTTGTTAATCATCTGAATCACAAACCTAATTTCGCATTGAACAAAGCAATTAAACCCAGTAAACTTATTCAAATCTCTTTTACTTTCACTCTTCAAAATAAGTTTTGCTAATTGCTAAGTTGAACGACAATTCTTGTGGAGAACGATAAACTTACTACTTTATTACTTGTTACAATTTGATGCACTTGCCAATTTCATCCATCAATAACATGAAATTATTCTTTAGTTCATGATAGTTCTAATTGCTTATTTCTTAATTATAGTTAATGAAATCAAGTATGAAACTCTATAATTTCTAAATCTTCTTTCCGGCAACGCCATAATTTTAACTAGGTTAACTTAGCACACATGTTGTTATTAAGGTTAATAAGGATTTCTAAATTCAATTTCTTTAATCATAAGTGGGCACCACATAACTGACGTTTTACTAAATTAATTCAAAAAAAGACGAAGGGGGATTCAAGGATTTCCTAATCGCCGTTTAACCTCTGATTCACAAACCTAATCTCGCATTGGGCAGAACAATTAACCCTGCAACCCTTTCTTAATCTCTTTTAATTTCACTCTCTAAAAGAAGTTTTGTAATTGCTAAGTTTAACGACAATCCTTGTGGAGAGCGATAAACTTACTACTTTTTTACTTGTTACAATTTGGTGCACTTGCCAATTCCGTCCATTAGTAGAGAATAGTATGAAAACTTATTTCTCTCTTATTCCAACAATATTACAAACCAGCAACTTAGGATCATCCATTGTTCATCAAAAGCACCAACTCATCTTTCACATTACTTATAGTTTATGTCGATGATGTTATTTTAGCTGGAAATTCTTTAGATGAATTCGCACACATCAAAACCACCTTGAATGGTTCCTTTAAGATAAAATATTTGCTCTAACTTAAATATTTTATAGGTCTTGAACTGGCTCACTCTAATCTTGACATATCATTGTGTATTGACAAACCTGTTCTCACTCCCTCTGATCTTTCTTATAAATTACATAATGATACCTCACAAACTTCTCGTGATATAATAGCTTATAGAAGATCAGTTCAAAATTTTCTTTACGTAAATGCTGCTAACCCGATATTAAATTTATTTCTCAACATTTGAGCTAGTTTCTCTCCAATTCGACTCAAAATCATTATATTATTGCATTGGGAGTTCTATGATACTTTAAATGTTCCAGGTAGTGATAAAGACACAAATTGTATATAAATGAAAACGAAAATAAAAAGATGGCATTAGGGAAAAGGAATGGTAAAAAAGTTGTCATAAAATCGCTTTTAATTTAAGAAGTAAAGGTGTCATAAAGATGACCTTTTTGTGATTTAGATTGGGGAGGTTGTCCGATATCCATAAAATCAACTATAGGGTATTGTGTTTTTTTGGGCTCCTCTGTGATTTCTTGGCGAACAAAAAGACAAAAGACAATTTCTCTATTCGGTATTTGGAGATATTGTACCCAAAGGCAACACTGTTGTATTGTGATAACAAAGTAGCTCTTCACATTGCATCTAATCTGGTATTTCATGAAAGAACTCGACATATAGAGATAGATTGTCATTTTATTCGTGACAAAATTCAAGATGATTCAGTTGCAACTGAGTATGTTCCATCAGTAGAACAAGTTGTTGATGTGTTCACTAAACCATTTGGGAAGGAATCCTTTCTTACAATAAAGCGCAAGTTGGGAATTCTTAATATCCACTCTCTAACTTGAGGGGGGGTGTTAGGAAAGTCAATTATATTCTAGGATTCTTGTTGTTATGAGAGTTAATTGTATCCCATGATTTTTGATGTAAATATGGTAGCAGTTATATTAGCCATATTAGAATAGCTTGATTATATGAATAGATTACTGAGCTATAGAAGCATAATCATCAAATTAGAGATATGTATTTGTGTATATATTGCCTGTTTCTGAATCAAAGCACAACCAAATTATTTCCATCTTCTCTTTTCATTTTACACTCTTCATATAGCAGCAAACTTTGTATTTCATTAGAGAAGCAAGCTCCTAAAGATTGATTGTCACATTGCGAAGTAAACACTTCAAGCAGACATCATGAAACAGTTTCATCAAAGGATTAAATAACAAACTACTTCATCAAATAATTTCTTCCTCAACCATTTAACATGTTATTATCCAAGTTGGGTTGATTGATATTTACTGACCTCCAACTTAAGGAGCGATATTACAATATACTTAGTTCTATCTTTAATAGTTTCAACACACATTCATTTAAACATGCCTATGACCGCAAATTATTGTATTTTATATTATCTGGTCATTATTATAAGCAACAAACCACTTTTTAGATTTATTGAAAAGATTCTTTAAAAAAAAAAAGATTTATTGAAAAGATGATCATTCTAGTCAATATTATAGACCAAATACATGCTCCCTCCAATCACTATTATAAGCAAAAGTTGACTTTTTAGGTTCATTCAGTAAATGATGTATGTGGTCTATATATAGTTCACATACATCATTGTGCTCTTGATTTTCGGATATCAAACCATTGATTGGTTTTGAATCGTCAATCTTTGAACTTTCTACTTTTATTCTTGGGAAGGGAAAAAGAAAAAAAAACCCTTGAGAGATTAAAGGTCTGGGGGTTGGTTTCGCAAAGGGAAGATTTTACGCACGCTAAACGACTACGGTATTCTGTAGGAACCTCTTGCCTAATTTATCCTGTGCTAAGTTATTCGCTTATTTTAGAAAATAGTTGCTTGAATGTCTAAGTGAAAAAATGGACGGAGAAGAAGTATGTTTTTGTTATTTTTTATTTGATTTGGAAGGATTGGGTCCTTTGCCTACATACCCACAAGTGGGATCAAAACCAATGTAGTTCACTCAAAAATTTATTTGGTGGGTTGGATTGATTTTAAACTTTTTGAAAAAGGCTTTTAGAAGGGATGAGAGACCTCAAAGGTATAGAAGAATAAAAGAAGTGAGGTTGTTTGATTTTAATTAAAAGAAATCCAAGTCTAAATGGATATTAAAGTTGCTTAAAAATTTGATTAAGAAAATAAAAGGAAAATAAACTCTTGGGTTAAAATCCAAGGTTTCTTGAGAAAATATTTTTTGAAGTTTGATATATTTGATTTTTTTTTTTTTGGATAAAGACCAAGAGGAAGGTTAGGCATCAAGGTGAATTTGAAAAATCCCAACTAGGTTGGCACCCAACAGAAGCACCAATCCTTTACCACCTTCCAATACATATTATTAAAAATAAAGGGAAAAATATGTACAAAAAATAAAGGGATATATTTGATTTTTTTGGAAAACGATTTTTCTAAGTAAACTAAAAAACTAAGCGTTTCGACGTAACGTAAAAGAAAATAAAAATTTGAGAGGAATTATCAAGGATGTTGGATCTCAAGTAAAATTCCATCCTAAAATTACTAGTTGTTTATTTTTAAGGCTCTCAATTTAGTCCAAAAATTTATCCTAATTTGTCACTAATTCATTTGGTCATCTCTCACGGTCATAACATAATGCGGTAAAATAAATTGTGGTGTCGGGACATATTTTATTATATGAGTGTTACATTAAGCCTAAGTACATTCTATGGTCTCAAGAGAAATACAAATGACAAGAACAATAATATGCATGAATTAAATTACATCAAATCCTATTATACACACTAAAAATTAATGACTAAAATAAATGACAAGATATAAAATATGCATGAGTTAAATCTAACTAATAGTGCAATTATAAAATAAAATCAATAAAGAACAGTAGATAACAATTAAAACAAATCACAATATTTTTTGTAAACTTTTTAGAGAAAAAAAGTTTATGTAAAAGAGGTGCAGAATGTAAAAACAGTGGTGCAATTAGTAAAAAAGTAGTGAAAAATTAAAAGAAATTGGGCTTAGTAAAAAAAATTGGGTTCAGGTTGGATAGATCTGGACCATTGGATGAATCAGAAGGTCCAGATATAACTCCAGGGAGACTCATCACAGCCACTGGAGCAAAGATTCAAAGGTTTAAAAAAGAAGTATACAGTAAAACAATTAAAACTCATTCATAGGATTTAAAATAGATCGCACAGTAGCCATCAGATCTTGGGACTATCCAGATCTGATGGCTCACAACGCGAGGGATCACTGAATTGCAGTATACACGCGTGTATAGGTTTGGACAAAAATATAGTAGTATAAAAAGAAACTTCACCAAAAAAACAACACAACATCATAACACGTCTCTCTCTAAAGTATTTTAGAGAGAGAAGCTCTCTCCTTCACACCTCCACAGCGCCGCCCCAACCTTTCTTCTCCGGCCAATCTCTTCATTCCGGCGCGGTGGCCGGTCACCGGAAAAAAAGAAGCACCGGTTTCAATTTTTTTATAGTTTTAGATATCCTTTTCCTTCCTTAATCCAAATCCGCCTTTAGATTTCAAAGAAAAGCAAACATATGTCCTAGATCTAAAGTTAAAGTTACGAAAATTTTGAAGAAAAGATGAACAAAAAAAAGATGGAATCACTACCTCTGTGAGGCCGATTTGCTTTAGCAAAGAGGAGCCGATTCGGTTTGTGCTTCACCTCCGTTTTTCTTCTCCTTCACGAATTCGCTTCTAATCCACTTGTGTTGTATAGATCTGCGGTTTCCTTATGTTATTATGAGATATGTGACAAATTCGGATTGTTGTTGTATAATGATTATGAGGTGGGGGCCGATTTTTGACTTGTGGGAGTGGAAATTGTTTGATGAACTTATGTTATAGTTTATGATAAGGTTATGAAGATTTTGTGGCGTTCTTGGTGTTCATACTTTTTTTTTTGTGATTTTTGATGATTTTGATCTCAAAAGTTGGAGAGAGAAGGAAGAAAGGTGTTTATAAGTGTGATTGGTAAATTTTTCTGACTGATGTGATTGATTGGACAGGTGCAATAAATGCATATATATAGCTGATAGATTAGGGTTAGGTAGGTTTAAATGGTGTGCTCTGATTGGGTAGATTGGATCACACCAATGAGCATGTGACATGTGGATGAAAGGATAAGAACAAAGGACTTGGACAATTTAAAAAAAGAAATAATATTTGATTAATTAATAAAAACCAAAAATTAATAGAATATAAAAGAAAATGAAAATTATTAAAAAAAGAAATACTATTTAACCAATTAAAAAAAACGAAAATTAATAGTAAAAAAAAAAAGAAAACGAATACCATTTAAAAAAAGAAATATTTTTTTAATTAATTAATAAAAAATCAAAAATGAATAATAAAAAAAAGAAAAAACAAATAATAAAAAGAGATAAAATAAAATAATAAAACACTTAAAACTGTCCCTTCCGGTAACCAAATGAGGTATTTCAAAATACCTCTCTCCCGAAATTTCGTCAGATATGACAAAAAATACTCGACTTTTAAAATACGAATAAAAACTTTTTAACTGTTAAAAAACGAATAATAAAGTTTTAACTATTTAAAATACGAAATAAAAAAACTCTAACTGTTTAAAAATACGAATAAAAGTTTTAACTATTTAAAATACGAACAAAAAGGTTTTAACAGCTTAAAATGTGAACAAAAAGTTTTAACCAATTAAAAAATACGAATAAAAAGGTTTAAAATGCGAACAAAAAGTTTTAACTATTTAAAATACGAATAAAAGGCTTTAAATTGCTTAAAATGCGAACAAAAAGTTTTAACTATTTAAAATACGAATAAAAAGGTTTAAACTGCTTAAAATACGAACACAAATTATAACCGGTCTAAATTTGGGGTATGACAGATGCCCCTATTTAAGTTTCTCCGTCACGGGGATTTAAAAGAAAACTTTAAATCAACGGGTCGAAGAGACTTAAATATTAAGTACACCAATTTTGACCAATTGAAATGCTAATGATGCAATGCTTATGAACATAATGATATGAATGTCTGTGATGCAATTGTGAATGCAAGGACGACAAGGATACACTAACTAGGGAACAAACTGGTATGTATCACTGGGGAGGAAAAGTTGTCTATTACCTTTAAATTGGTAAAGACGACATTACAAGAAATAAACACATGTCTATTACCTTTAAATTAGTAAAGACGACATTACAAGAAAGATAAATACATGTCTATTACCTTTAAATTGGTAAAGGCAACATTGCAAGAAAGATAAATACATGTCTATTACCTTTAAATTGGTAATGACGACATTACAAGAAAGATAAATACATGTCTATTACGTTTAAATTGGTAAAGACGACATTACAAGAAAGATAAATACATGTCTATTACCTTTAAATTGGTAAAGACGACATTACAAGAAAGATAAACACATGTCTATTACCTTTAAATTGGTAAAGACGACATTACAAGAAAGATAAATACACATGTCTATTACCTTTAAATTGGTAAAGACGACATTACACGAAAGATAAATACATGTCTATTACCTTTAAATTGGTAAAGACGACATTACAAGAAATAAAAACATGTTTATTACCTTTAAAATGGTAAAGACGACATGGATAGAATTTTAACAAAGGACACTTTTGAACAGTCATTGGGGAGATTGAAAAGACATTGGTAAAATGATTATTTGGTGGTACCTACCACTTAAAACAAACTTGATTGGTTAATACCTCTGAATCAGACATATTGGGGATGACACTTTTATGAGATACGGTTGACGTAAGACACCAAGCGGTAAATGCAATCATGTATAAATGGTATTTGTATGCATGTTATGTATGTATTAATGAATGAATATGTATGAGACTCATATGACAGTATGACAGTATGACTGTTGAGACAAGATTGGGCAGGTTAAAAAGGAAGTCGCCCGACATCACAGTACAAGCACTCAATTATCTTTAACGGGGATAATACTACTGGAGCTGAGTCAAACATTGTCGGGGTAAATCCCTTCAAACAAGCCGCTAATGGGGTAAAGCCCAATAATTCGAATGTTAGCAGAAGTCGCCATCTCTAAGGGATAAAATCCATCATTCAAACCACAGATAGGAGTCACCATCAATCAAACCACAGGCAGAAGTCGTCATTTCTCGAGATAAAACCCATCAATCGATCATTCTGGCAGAAGTTGCCATTAATCAAACCAATGGCAGAAGTCGCTGTTAATCAAACCACATGCAAAAGATGCCATTAATCAAACCACATGCAGAAGTCGCCATTCATCAAACCACTTGAAAGGATAAAAATCCATCAATCAAACCACTGATAGGAGTCACCATCAATCAAACCACATGCAGAAGACGCCATTTCTCGGGATAAAACCCATCAATCGATCATTCTGGCAGAAGTTGTCATTAATCAAACCATGGCCGAAGTCGCCATTAATCAAACCACATGCAAAAGATGCCATTAATCGAAACATAGGCAGAAGTCACGATTCATCAAACCACTTGAAAGGATAAGAATCCATCAATTAAACCACTTGGAGGGATAGAGGCCATCAAATAAACCACTTGAAGGGATAAAAGGCCATCAATTAAACCATTTGGAGGGGTAACAAACCATTAATCAAACACTGATGGGGATAAGACCAATATGATGTCTCAGTTGATGGTGAAGTAATCATTCTTTGGGGGATAAAGCCCACCAATCATGAGTCTGACAGAAGTCGCCATTTCTAAACTGCATAAGGTGTATTCTTTCATTTGGCCCACTTGAACTGTGATGCCTCTGTCTTTAAAAAAAGAAATAATATTTAATTAATTAATAAAAAACAAAAATTAATAGAATATAAAAGAAAATAAAAATTATTAAAAAAAGAAATACTATTTAACCAATTAAAAAAAAGAAAATTAATAGTAAAGAAAAAGAAAATGAATACTATATAAAAAAACAAATATTTTTTAATTAATTAATAAAAAATCAAAAATGAATAATAAAAAAAAAGAAAAAAGAAAAAAGAAATAATAAAAAGAGATAAAATAAAATAATAAAACACTTAAAACTGTCCCTTCTGGTAACCAAATGAGGTTTTTTAAAATACCTCTCTGCCGAAATTTCGTCTGAAACGACAAAAAATACCCGACTTTTAAAATACGAATAAATACTTTATAACTGTTAAAAAAATGAATAATAACGTTTTAACTATTTAAAATACGAAATAAAAAAAACTCTAACTGTTTAAAAATATGATTAAAAGTTTTAACTATTTAAAATACGAGCAAAAAGATTTTAACGGCTTAAAACACGAACAAAAAGTTTTAACCAATTAAAAAATACGAATAAAAAGGTTTAAACTGTTTAAAATGCGAGCAAAACGTTTTAACTATTTAAAATACGAATAAAAAGCTTTAAACTGCTTAAAATGCAAACAAAAAGTTTTAACTATTTAAAATACGAATAACAAAGTTTAAACTGCTTAAAATACGAACAAAAATTTTAACTGGTCAAAATTTGGGGTATGACAATCATTTATTGAATGAATCTAAAAAATGAACTTTTGCTTATAATAGTGACTGGAGGAAGTATGTAATTCAATAAAATTTAAATTTGATTTTTTTGCTTATAATATTTACATGATAGTGTATACCGGTTATCCCACCTTAGTTAGTGTGTGGATATCGCTTGTATATAAATGAGTTGTAAGCATTTATGATTAATGAAAACATTATACTTTTAATCAATTTTCTTCTTTCATACTCCTTTCGATCATATTTATAAGCAATTTTTGCTTTTCAAATTCATTAAATAAGTGTAAATCTAGACTATATTATATTTCAAATACATTTATTTAATGAATCTTAAAAAGAAAAAGTTGCTCATAAATATGACAAAAAGAATAATATATATCACGTTCATAACCGGCATTAAAGAGTAATCTCTATAATTACTCGTAGAAAATATCGGGTTAAAAAAAAAGGAGATCAACACACACAATCATAGATTGGAAACGCTTTTTTCACGGGAAGGAGTGATCATTTTGAGGATAAGAAGTAGAAAGGGTGACGTTTGGAAAGAGCCTCGAAAAAAGGTTAATGATAGTCCATATGCAGATTTTATTTAGGTGACATTGGTGTTATTAATGCATTTTAGATGACAGAGAATAACAGATGAATGATTAAAATAAATTATTTAGATGAAAAAAATTATTAATTAAAAAAAAGATAAGAAGAATGTCATCAATGTCATGAAGAGTGATGGTCACACAAGTGCTTCTCTGGATAGACGTTGCCCTTGAAATTGCAATCTAACCTGTACAACAAAAGCATGTGAGACCCACTATATGATAGATACGGTACATATTGCAGTTTCAGAATCTTATTTTTAGGACATAAGTACACAAAGAGATAATACAAAGGAGAAAGGAAGTGTACGTTCCATATATATTGACACCAAACCATACCTTTGTTAACTTAAATTGAAAATTTTAGTGGAAGAGGATCAATAATAATGATATAAAACTAGTCCATCATGGTTTTTCTTCCACCCACTTCAAACTTCAAAGATATTTGCACTACGTACTATTTGATCATGTTCACACATTATTAAGAAAACTTCAATTTTAATAGTTACTTTCTAAGTTTATGGAGACAATGAGATATAGATTTGTGGAATACTTTTTCAATAGTTATTATAATCATATGCGATAAAATAGATATTGGCATGGCACTCTCTCCGTTTTTATTGATAAGAAATGATAAAATGGTAAAAATATAATTAAATAAAAGGTAAAATTGAAAGAATGAAGTTGCACAAAAATACAATATCAGTATCATTTTCACTTTATGATTGTTCCATTTTCAATGGGTCAATCCACATCAATATTGGTTCATTTGTTAAACCCAACGGTGGTAGCAGAGCCATGTCTGACATTGTGGTGGAAGCGCGAATTGTTTCTGATGGTAGATCACGGATGCAAAGAATCTCATACTTAAGAGAAAAATGATAGTGTGTCAAGTGTGAGTTAAAGTTCCAAATTAAATTCAAGCACAGTTGTTGAACAACATATAAGTGATATGACTCATGTATCTAATGCATTAAGTTTTATGGTGAATATATGATGTCAATCTCACATGTGTTGTTTCTATCAGTCATATACGTTAATCAAACTCAATGTGGTATCCTCTGGTAATAACAACATTATAATGAAATGTTTTCTTAATTTTTAGATGTTATTTGCATAATTTTTTATCTTAAAATATAGTTTTTGGATGTCATTCTCTTTCATGCGAATTTTTTCATTCACCTCTAATATTTAAAATTTTTCACTTTTAGTCTTCGGTGGTAAGCAGGGGCGGATCTACATCATGTCCATGTATCTGTTGGAACAAAGGGTGTTTCACAAAATCACCTCTTGAGCTTTGATGATAACAAGGTATTAAAAATTATCAACTAGATATGCTAAACATTTGTTCAAGTGTACAAGATCATAATCAAAGCATTATTCATAAAGATTTTGATTGAACAAGTCAAAGAGCAAAGAAATTTTATTTGAAGCTTAGAGCGTCTGAAGAAATGCATCTGAAGATATGCGTCTGAAGAAGAGCTCCTGAAGACACGTCATCAGAAGCAAGGTCATCAGAAGCAAGGTTATCAGAAGCATCTCATCAGAAGCTATTTTACTAGAGTTGACAAAGTACAGTGTACGAAGTGTACGACCACTAACTCTGCACACGCCTCTGCAACCACCATCTCTGCAACTTGTCTCTACATCAAGACAAGAATAACAGTAAAATTGCTGCAGACATTGTTCCGTTTCAAATGGAATGGATTTGAAATTAGTTCTTCATAGGACAATTATCAAATCAGGCAAAGGATCAATGGTGAAGAATCAAAGCTTCAAGCAAGACAAGTTGATGTAACGGCTAATTCTCAACGTCTCTCAAATCCTCTATATATAGGGATAAAGACTTGGAGAACATACATACATATAGAATACAACAAGCAAAAAGGCCAACACTCTCTATGCAAAACGTCGCAAACACATCAACAACTTAGAGAATTCTTACAATAGTTAATATCTTAGAATTCTCAAGTGTCTAGAAAAACAGAGTCTGTTCTGTTTCGTATTGTATTGTGAATACCTCTGATTGTATATCAAGTATTCAAAACCTTATTCAATTCTTTGTAATTGTTAAGATAAGTCTCTTGGAGTTGTCCTTGAGCATAGAAGTCTCTTTCAGGTGTGATTGAGCATATAAGTCTCTTGGAGTTGTCCTTGAGCATTGAGAAGTCTATTTCTTGTGTGATTGAGCAACTTGTAATTTGACATTACATTTTAGTGGAACTCTCCTTGGAAGTGCAAGGGGGACAGGACTACTTCCGGTTTGTGGAAGGAACCTGTATAATTGCTTGTGTTTTTTCTTTCTCTGTTCTCTTACATTTATCCGCTGCACTAAGACTCTGAATTTGGGAACAGTTCTTCAGAACGTAAGGAAGAAAAGTTTTTTGAAAACACAATTCTA
>Ga0315913_1005095_pt1 | contig 15965 bp, 9 predicted proteins | sample MpolsnodulesMG_FD_207736 | JGI IMG/M metagenome (GOLD analysis project Ga0315913, IMG submission 207736) | Medicago polymorpha root nodule microbial communities from Los Angeles, California, United States - small nodules | ecosystem: Host-associated > Plants > Roots > Nodule | place: USA... | reverse complement strand
GTTTTTCTATACGCGATATTTTAGGGTTATGTTTCTCTTCACTCTTCTTTTACGATCAGTTATCAAGAATTATTTCTGTAATTTTTGGATTATTGAATATTAACTTCATTGGATAATCGAGACATACATTTGGCCGTTTTGCAGCGAGCTGAGAAGTCTTGAATCTTGATAACTAGAATGGCTTGATACAACATATGAAAAATGGAGAATGGCTTCAGATGGATAAATCAGTTTATTCAATGATTCGTTCTTTATTACATTAATTTTTGGGTTTTTACTGCAAGACATGCAAATTGAATTTTCTACATGTTTTCCGCAGTGTGGTTTGTTAAACTATTATCTGCTTGATGCATGGAGCCTAGTGTTTTGATTTGGTGATCTCTATTAAATTCTTGTCGTTTTCAAAAATTCTTTATCGTCTCTGAGATCATATATTTCTTGATTTGTTTTACCCTCTTTGATGTTGCAGGAAAAGTAATTTTGTAACATACGATTTCTTATGGTTATATTTATCTTCCTCTTGTTTGACCTTCATGTTTTGTATTCTTATTCATTTTTGGTTGATTCTATCCTATAAACAAAATCTTAGGATTATGCTTCTCTTCACTCTGCTTTTACATTCGTTGTCAAGTATTATTTCTGTAAGTTTTGGATATTGAATATTACTTCATTGGATAATCGAGACATACATTTATCTATGTTGCAGCGAGCTGAGAAGTCTTGATAAGTAGAACGTCTTGATACAACATACAAAAATGGAGAATGGCTCCGGATAGATAAATCACTTTATTCAGTGATTTGTCCTTTGTTACATTAATTTCTGGGTTTTTACTGCAAGACACGCAAATTGAACTTTCAACATGTTTTCCTGCAGCGTGGTTTGTTAAACTAATAACCTGCTTGATGCATAGAGCCTAGCATTGATTTGTAGATATCATGAATTTTAACACATCTTTTGACTCTTCCTTTTACCGATTGGTTATCAAAACTTGTTTCTATAATTTTTGGGATGTAATTCTTCATTTGATAATCTGGCGATGCATTTATCCATCTTGCAGTGAGCTGTGAAGTCTTGAAATCTAGTACGTTTTTATACACCGGACAAGAACAACAGCTCCAGATATATAGAAATCGTCCATTCATTCTTTGATTGTGAGAGCATATATTTCGCTTTCTCTATGGGATCATTGGTTATCAAGAATTATTTGATTAATTATATGATTATTGTATATAGTACCACGATTAGATAATCCAGATACATGTTCATTCGTTTTGCAGCGAGGTGAACATTTTGAGATTCTTGATACAACGGTTAAGACCAGAGAACAGCTCTAGATAGATAAATCAAATTTCTTCAATGATTTGTTCTTTAGTATTTTTCTTTCTCGGCTTTGATCCCAAGGACTTAAGAATTGATATGTGAACATGTTTTTCTGCAGTGTGGTTGGTCCAAATATTAATGACGTTCTTTATTCATTGCATGGCGCCTCGAGATTTGATTTGGTGATATCTAGTGATCTTTTTGGTTCGATCTTTCTTTGTCCATTTCGAGGATGCGATTTTTTATTTCTTTATTTGGTGTTCTAGTTTCTTGTTTGGTTGCTCCGTGATTGATTAATTTCAGGGTTTCCTATTAATGAGATCGTTAGGATATACTTTTTAACAAATTGTAGATGTCAAAAATCAAGAATTTCACACAATCACACTTTCCTTGTCCCTTCTTTTACATTTGTTATGAAGAATTTTTATTTACTTAAATTTTTATATATAATTGATTCTTCATTTATTAATCGAGAGACCCTTTATCGTTTTGCAGCAAAACGTCTTGATTCAGTTGACAAGAATGGCTCCAGCTAGATGCATAAAATTTCTTCAATAAGTTGTTCTTAATTATTTTAATTTTACTGGAAGGAATACAAATTGAATTTTGAACATTATTTTAATTATTCTGCAGCGTCGTGGACTGGTGGTTTGTCAAACTAAGCATGGATTTGATTTGGTGGTAGCTGATAGATTATTTTTGTTTTCAAAATTTCTTCATTGTTTCTTTATGTATTATTAAATCAGTTAATATTTTTTGATTTGGTGATCTCTTTGGTGTTTCAGGAGAAATAATCTATGAAAACACAATTTTTTCTGGTTCTATCTTTCTTCCCTCTTTGATCTTAATGTTTTATATTCTTTTTTCCTTTCTGGTTTCATGTTTGTGATGTTCCAGTCTTGGTGACATAAAAATTGAATCAGGAACTTTCTTTTTCACCCTGGTTTTGTCAAAATAATCAGCTCCGTCATAACATAGAACCTCAAATTTTAATTTTGTTTATGCTTTATTGATTTTGAGAATAAATAGTCCATGATTTAAATTTTCAGCTGAGGTCAACGTGTTTTTGATTCAAAAGTTGTTTCTATAATTTTTGGGATATAATTTTTCATTAGATAATCTGGCGATTCATTTATCCATCTTGCAGTGACCTGTGAAGTCTTCAGTATCTATTCTTCAATGATCCATTCTTTATTATTTTAATTTATGGGCTTCAATTCTAGCATGGTTTGTCACACTACTAACTTGTTTCATGTCATGGAGTCTAGCATTTTAATTTGGTGATCTCTATTAAATTCTTTTCGTTTTATAAATTTCTTTTATCGACATCTGTGTTGCAGGAGAAGTGATCTGTAAACATACTTTGGTTTTCTCGATCTTCCTCATGTTTGATTTTCATGTGTTGTATTGTTACTCTTTTCTGGTTGATTATTTCTCTCAATTGATTGTTATTCTGAGTTTAATTTGATTTATTTATTGTTTCTTTCATTCTTTAAGTTTGCCCTTCTTATTCGGTGATCTGATTATTGTGTTTGTTATGGTTTCAATTGATTGTTCTTCTAATTCCTCTTTTGCGACAAATGTTATCTTCATAAAATGGTGTTTTGCGTATAGTTCGATGGCTGAACATTGGAGTTATGATGTGAATTTCCTGTTTTAAGGTGTTTCCAATTTAGTATTAGACAATTGTAATGTTTTGTGAAACTTAATACTTGATTATTACCCTAGGTTGAATTTTGAATTACATATACCTGTTTTGCATACAGGTTTATTTTGGAACACTTCATTTCATGGTAACCTGACCATGCATACAGACTGTGAATCATTTTCAATTTATTTATGCTCTGTTTTATTGTCCAGTCTTCCGAATTAGTCCTTTAGTCTCTGTTTTATTTATTTTCTGTTACACGTGAGAGGTAAGTTTATTGATGTGCAAGGAGGGTTGATGGTTATATCTGAGAAGTTCAGCCTTAGGTTTCTTACATTGAGTTTTTTTATGTAATCTGACAATTAGGTTTTCTTACTTCTGTTTAGACATGGAATAAAGCTGGTTATACCTCTTACTCTTCGTTCAACCTTGGGATGAATAAAACTGGTTATTTTTTTCTTACATGTGGATTTGTGTTGGGTTGGGATAGTTGTGCTCTGATGGTGTACCCTGCTAGTGTTGCAGTTTTAATGTTTTTGTATTAGGAATATGAGTGAATACGAAGCATGCAAGAAGAGTCTGGAGTTTATCTTTTCGCTTGGGTCTTTGACCCGCTTCTATCAAGCAGATTTTTATGGATTGGCATTCGATATGCGTTTTTGGATTGTAGATATCATGAATTTCACAGTTCTCTCTACAATTCATTTCTGGATATGTAGCATTTTGCGATTCTTGACAAAAGGGATATGAACAGAGAATGGCTTCACATAGATAAATCGAATTTCTTCAATGATTCATTCTTCGTTGATTTCAATTTTAAGCTTTTGATTTTGAGAAGAATTGAATCTGTGAACATCCTTTTTCTGCAGCCTGGTTTGTCTAAATAATAACCTCCTTCAGAGTATGGAGCCTTGAGTATTTTTCTGGTGATCTCTATCTAGTAAATTCATCCGTTCAATGCCCTTCTTTTACTATCAATTATTTGTGTTGTTTTTCGATATAACTCTTCGTTTGATAATCGAAGATCTGTTTATCCATTGTACTGCGAGCAGGGAAGTCTTGATATCTAGGAGACTTGATGTAGTGGACAAGAATGCGGCTCCAGATAGATAAATGATTTTTCCTCATTGAGTCCTTTATTAATTTAATTTTTGGGCTTTGATTGCAAGGCATCAAATTGAATTCTGAACATGTATTTCTGCAGCACGGTCTGTCAAACTGATAACTTTCTTCGTAGCGTAGAGCCTAGCATATTTATTTGGTGATATCTATCATAATCTTTTTGTTTTCAATATTTCTTTAACTACTCTAAGAGTATGAATATTTCTTGATTCTCTTTGGTGTTGCAGGAGTAATAGTCTGCGTACATACGATTTCTTACGATTCTATCTATCATTCTCTTGTTTGATCCTCATGTGGTGTATTCTTATTCTTTTTTGGTTGATTCTATTTATCTTCTGTCAACTAATTAATACATGTCTGATATACGTAATTAACAAGGATACATGATTCGATATATGTTTTCAACTGTTGGTAGGATTAATTTGGCAATCTGAACTTGCGGAGAAATTGGTGGAGATGAGTGCCTCAGGTCCTTTGTACTACTTATCTTGTTTCTGTGATCAACACATATTGTTTTATTGTCTTAATTGTTATTTGTAATTTATGATGATGAAGATATCCTCTTCATTACAGCGGCCCAAGGACTCCTTTGTATTTGGGGTAACTTTAATTGTGTCTATATGCTACATAACAATTGGTCCCATTGAATCAACGTCTTCTGCAGGCTGTGTCGTACAATCCCTATTGTTACTAAGCTATAATTTGGTTATCTTTATTTAGATTCTTTATATTTCCATCTTTGTTTGATAGTCAGCATCTACTTTTTCAGTTTCTTTGAGTTTTCTCTGAGTGTTACGGAGGAGAAACCTATAAATGTGGCAGGAAGCAATGTTCCGTTCAGCTTTCGGGTAAAACTGGTAATTTTCTGTTTAGCAAGGTTCCGTTAAGCCTTCTGTAAGCATAACCTTCTGTTTAGTATCAAGCCTCGTGTTTATTTGGGAATGCTCTACTTGGATTGCAAGTTCATTTCTTTTCGACATTTGGTTTTTTGATCTGAAATCTGACAGTGCAAGAGCTTACGAATCTCAGAGCTTGCTGGGCCTTTCTTTGTTATGCTGATCTGCTACTTGGTTTGAATAATCAAGCTACTATTCTCTCTCTCAGTTCTTTTTCCTACAACGTAATTTTTTTGTACATTTTCATCCGGTGTTGACAGGGTAGTTGCATGGGTTCGGAGAAATTGAAGTTGAGTGTCTTTACCGCTTTGTAATTATGTTTTGCTGATTAGTGACTTGGTCCGAAAATGATGCTACTCTGATTACACGGGGTAATTGTTACATGTTTAGTGCCTGAGAAGTCTCTTCTTTCTCAATCACACTGCAATTTGCTGGTCTCGATCTTGGAGGTTTCTGCACTTACATGCTTTGGATGAGTTGTTTGGGTTTTAGTTACTGTTATTACAATTCTCTTTTGGTTATTTGCATAGATTTTTGATGAGTTGTGGTGTTAAAAATGATATATGCATTTTTATTCATTTTCAGTGAGCTGATATCTGCTTATCCGGAGAAATTTTGAATTTTAATTTTATTATAAATTTATAATGGATAAGAAAAAAAAAAGGCTACAGACAGATAATTCAAATTTTTTCAATGAGTCATTATTTAATATTTTTATTTTTGGAATTTGATTGCAAGAAATTAAGAATTGAATTGTGAACCTGTTTTCTTGCACCGTGGTTTGTCAGAATAATATTCTCTTTCTTTACAGCATGGAGCGTTGAGTTTCGATTTGGTGATCTCTTCTAAAATCTTTTAGTTTTCAATAGTTCTTATAGTCTTTTGAAAGCATATATTTTTCTTGAATTTTTATTTCCTCGTGTTGCAGGGAAGGTTATTTGGGAGCAGCGATTCCTTCTCGTTTTAATTTTCTCTTGTTCGATATTCATCTTTTGTATTCAGATTCTTTCCTGACTTCTTGATTCCGAGGTTTGATTTGGTTCTGACTTTTATTTTCATACACGTAAAATTGAAATATGATGTTTTGTTGCAGTGTAGTGTTAAAAAACAATAACATTCTGTTTGGTACCTTTCTTTTCTACCGATTTTTATTGATGTTCAATGGAGAAGTTCACCCTTAGAAGCTGTTACCGTCAATACTACTTTCTTCTTACAAGCGTTTGTCCTACATTGGGTTTTCGATATGCGACAGTGCAAAAGTTTATGCGATTCTAAAGAAACTGGGATAGCTTGATGAGGCCTCTCTTTGTTATGCTGCTGATCTTCAACTTGATTAGAGGAATCAGGCTACTATTCTTTCTCTCATAGTTCTTTTTGTTGTAACCTGTTTGTAACAGCATAATTTCTGTACATTATCATCTGGTGTTAACAGGGTTAGTGTTACATGGGTTTGGTGTACCACAAATGTTTCCTTCTTTCTCAATCACACTGCTCCTTTTCGATTTTTTGTCTGGATAGTGGAGAAATTGAAGATAACTGTCTTTGCGGCTTTGTACTCCTTATCTTTTGTGAACAAATTAACAGGGACCCATGCTTTTTGCTGTGTTATATATTTTCTACGCTTTAATTTTGTGCTATCTACTCAGATCATGAATTCTTTACATTTCAGCATAGTCGTTTCAGCGTCAATGCTTCTCAATTCGTTTGTGAAAGCTAGTTAGGGTGAGGTTATTTATCACAGATTTCCCTTTCATTTATAATTAGTCATTTATAAGTTCTATGTATTTCTTTAGTGTTGATGCTTTTGTGTATGGGTAACTTGAGTTTTACCCAGTGGTTTAGCCTACAAGATTCTGGAGCGACTCTTCCCTTCCTATTGATCAGGTTCTGTTTGTTTTGATGCTGCGTTCAATGGGGAGTGGTGATATTCTTGTATGTTTGTTGTCTACGTTCTTATTTTTTTATTTTTTATTTATGTATACTCCTCCAACGTTATCATCTTCCTTACAGTGGCGCAAGGACTCCTCTATTATCAAACAAAAGCTTCCAATTTCCTTTGTAAAATCTTAGGATGAGGTTATCATATTCTTCCCCTTCCATTTTTAGGATAAATCGGTCATTTTTAAGTAATACTTATTTCTTCTAGTGTAGAGTTTACGTGTGTTCCTCTATCCGTAACGAGTCTTAATCTACAGTTTACCATTTGGACAATTTGGTTAGGTGTTGTTTGTCTTGGATAGGGGGTGATGATATTATTTTACGTTTTGTTATTTCTGATTATGATGTGTGCTAAAATGATATCCTTTTTGTTACAGTGACCAAAGATTCCTCAGGTATTAGGTGGAAGCATAAATTGTTGTTTCAGAGTACAAGATCTATCAAATTGGATGAAATTGCTCATGTTGTGTTTATGCTAAATTTTAGTCGTTGTTTGAGACTCCATTCTCTCAGTGCTTTTGAATTTTCTGTTTAGGTTTTACAGGGGAGACAAACTATGAATATTTGGTGTGCTGTGGTCTGTGGAAGCCAAAGGTTATTTATTTAGCCTTGTGATAAGACTGCACAGAAGAATTCTGGACCGCCTGGTATGAAGTATTTCTTCTCGAAATCAGCCATTCTTTCTTGTTATTTGTGATATATTAGAATAAGAAACTTCTGCCCCGAATCTGTACATTTGTCACAGTGGGGAATCATAAGTTTATTTCGTTGCACATGGAGCAGCAATCTGCAATTGGCGGTGTCTTAATTGTATCGGTATACTTTCATTTGGTGATCTCCACTCTAAATACGAATTTGTCACGTTTGTCGCTTGGGGATCTAGTTTTCTTGATTCCTTAAGTTCATTCATATGTCTGTCATAGCGGGATGGGACTGCAAAAGCTATGCGAGATTAAGAAGTTCTGCCTGCTTGATTATGAAAGTTGTGTCGGATGGTATAGGCTGTGGTATTCAAGGAGTTTGGTTTGAGCTCTGGGTTTAAACGGTTGATTTTTCATTGAATAAATTTTTCTAGATTGGAATTGTTTTCTTTTCGTGGTGTGATGTGGTAATGTTGATTTTTGTGTTGTTTATCAGGAATCTGGGTATAAGAAGAGCTTTAGAATTTATGATTCTTGAGTATTACAATATCAACAAATTCCTCGTATCAGTTTGGTGAGGAACAAGAATTTTGATGGTCTGATGGAGAGTGCGTTTGTTTCTTTGTTATAGTGTTCGGTCTTGTTAGTCTGGATAGAGTACACTGTTCTATGGATTTGACCTTCCTTTTATCCGTGATCTGTGTTAGGAAAAACTGGGATTTTGGCGTCTTAGTTTGGGGGAGCTTTTCTATACCACTTTTGATGGATAGTTATACTTCTCTAGTGCAGATCAAACAGTATGTTAGGCTTCAAAGGTGATTTCTACCGAGTTACATATTTTTTGTTCATTCTGCTTGGGTTGGTTCTTTGTATTACATCGTAGTCATTGCAAATGTAGGTGGGTTGTGAAAAGCTTTTGGAAAAAAACTAGTCATTTTCTTACGGCTTATCTTTGCATTGTGTTTTTTATGGACAACCAAGATTCTAGAACCTCTATAACATCACTTACGAACCTATCATGGGTGGCGGATGAGATTAGCACAGAGGTAGCTTCAGACAAAATGTATATTTTTTCGTTATCTTTCAATTGGCTGATCTTCCAGTAAGGACTAGCGTATTAATTGAACAAGATTCTGTTGTAATCTCTCTGTCTGTTATGTTGTAGGATGATGAGTTTTTGGCAGCCTGCTTTAAGGTTTTCAAGTTTCAATTTACTTCCTGTTTAAATGGTGTACGCTCTTTGTTATAGCAGAAATAACTCCATTTATTATGCCGGAACCATTTGACCCGGTTGGCCTAGTTCTCTCATTTAGTTTTTTTCGCATACTCGGGTGACTAACTGATGGTGATCTGGTAACATGATCACAGGATGTAGCAGTCTTAAAACGATTGGTAAGGGAGGCAAAGAATAAAGTTGGGAAGGGAATTTTACTTTTCTTTTGTATCATTAATCAACTTTTTATTTATTCCAATTCTGTTTTATATTTAATACTGTTTGATATATGTTTACCAAAAACGAAAAGAAAATACTGTTGGATGTATTTATTTTGCAAATGTACCAACTTTATAAATTAGTTTATTAATGAAGTTCAAACTTTGTTTGCTTTAGAGAGAATAATCCACAGAAGGTAGATAATTAAAATTGTACCAATTATAACAGATATTTATAATCAAAACAACTTGTTATAGGTGCGATTCAGCTGTCTTAACTATTTATAATTATAATCAAAGCAAAGATTTTATAATAAACCACAAATCTTATACTCAATCTAACCTCCAGATAGTGACAGGTGGCCTTTTCTTGTAAAAATTTCTTGCACACAAGTCTAGTTTTCGTGGTTTTTCAGAATTTTTATTTTTAAATTTCTGAATAATTTTTTCAGACATGTTTAAAACTATGAAGAATATCTTTACTATTTAGAATTTTTAATATGTGCTAAATTAAATAAGAATTTTTAAATTCCTAAAAAAAATTTGATTTTAGATCATAAAATTGTATTTTTTTTTTCTGAAAGAATTCTATCTTTTTGTTATCTGTTTGACTAAATAACTCGTAACATGTTAAGGATTAAGATGAAAAAATATGTGGAAGTTGCTTGCTCTTTTGATGACATCGACGATATCGATGAATCTATCAGGAACGTAATCAGCAAATACAAGCAATAACATCTTGAAATTGCATAGTCATTATAAGCTCACATACATAAGTGGAGATATTGGGGTTCGAATCCCGGTCATGGCATCCGGCCTAACAATTTCGGCGTTTTGTCAGGTGCCCATCTTTAAATGAGTTTGAAACCGTGCTTATATTTTTACGTATATGCAAGAGTCATATGATTAAGCTTCCTAGGGAATGTTTTTTAGAGTGGAAAAATATGCATGAGTATTAGAAAATGGAAAACTTCAAGGTCAATAAAAATGACATTGTAGTTAACGCTTGCACTCATCGATACAGACGACTGTCACATGCAACAGTGATCACAAATCAAGATTTTCCTAACGCACGTTTCAATTTCAAGGACTTTGGAGAAGTACTGGTTGTTAGTATTTTCTTTACTATCTTATTTGATATTTAGCCATTGAAACTTTAATTTGGTTGTAATGCTGTTTATGATATTAGAACCTATTGCACTTTTCAAGAAGTTACCTCTACAAACAGGAGTGATTCCAAAATCAAATCACTCACTATTTTGCTCAAAGATACCAAGTATAATAAACAAATGAGTAATTAACTGTTTTTTAGTCACGGAACTTATACATGATATTTGTTAATGGTAATGACCAAAATTTTATTATGTCATGCATGCTAGGGTTAAACCAGCAAAAGGCATTGTTTCATAACTTCTTGTTTATTTTATGTTTTTTATCAAGTGGTCCTTACTAATAACTGACATCTCTGTTGTAGGTAATTATCGATCTACTTTAATTTACCAATACTTGGGATGAAACTTAACTTCTATGTTTTATTCAAATTTGATTTCAAGCTCTCCCAGTTGATGATGCTGCTCCAGTTTAAAGTTCTTCACAGTTTAACCAAGGATTGTAGTTCTCTGTAAATGTTGATATAGTGTCAAGGGTTGCCTTCCTCACTTTTTCAGATGTAAATCATGTGTAGTGTATATATTTTAACCAACTGACTTCAATTATATCTTTCATATGTATCAATCACATATAACTTGGAAAGGACATTGACATATTCAATTTGTTGTTACAAGAGACAATTTATGTCACCATTGCTGAAATCATAAAGTTGAATGTCACCAAACATGGATGGACATTATTGGTGTAAGCACTGCATCAAAATTGTCAAGATGGATGAGGCAATTTAAAGTGTAATCCAATACCAAGGTATCTGTTTCATATGAGGATAGCAATACATGAAATGCCTTAACTGTTACTAATATACATCTTATAACTAACAACACGTAATTAATTGCGAAATTTCAGATGCAAGGTTGAGGTACAAGCTGTATGTAAGTCTGCGTGCAAGAGTCTAAGTCTACAATTTTTTGGAAGAAGAGTTTAAGTTTGGTATTATTCAACATAATCTTTATTCATGTTTAATTTATCTTCTCCCCGTTGTATGAAATAGTAGTATGTAAGTTCCAAAACATAACTCTTATTCATCTTTATGTTAGGTTGAGCATGCAAATCCAAGAGTTTACCCTAAAGCTTTGAACAAAATTATATGTAAGAAGGTTTTTAAAGTCAAAGCTTAGACTGGACCAAATTCATGTTTTGTGATCCAGTTTATCGACAACTCTCAAAGGTTGGAATATCTTGAAAAACTGTTTGGATCGGAGGAGGTAATATTTATTCACTTCATAATCAACTATACATCAGAACCATTTATTTGATGAGTTATTTACAATTACAAAATTACCCATTCGCAGCAAACTATTGGTGGTGAACATGATCCAACTATGACTTTTCCATTTCCTGCCATATGACTTTCTCAACAAGACAGTGATTATGATTATGAATTAAGGTCACAGTGATGATCAACTATGTTGGTCAAGAATCCAAAAAATGCGAAGGCTCCAAAGCTAGAGGGATAGAAGTTATTCCAACTATTATCTATTGCTATTATGATCTTGCTTCCAATGGCAATTAATTAGTTCATAATTAGTTCATACCATGTCTTAACTACTATCCCTAATTTTTTAATGTTGCTTCAAATTTGAACAATTTGTACAAATGAAATTAATTCATAAATATTTAAGTCGACTATTGGCTCCAAAGCAAATTATTTGCATTATTACTTAACTAAGATAAATACATAAATTAAGTAAACTATATACATATAAATATGTGTCACACTACATATAAAAATACAAAATAAATCTCCACCATCAAAACCGTTAACCCAATGTCTAAGGTAGATACACATTGCAAGTTGTCACGTCACCATTCACATGTGCCTATTTGACGTTTTGGCAAAAGACTGACGATGAGGATTTATTTGGCTAACAAATACTAACTTAAGGGACCAAATTGTAACGTTAATAACTTATGGGACCAAAATGTAACCAACAAATAACTTAAGGGACCAAATCATTAATTAAGCCAATAATAAATCATGAAAATTATTAGGAGAGATTCTTATAATAATTTATATAAAATATTGGGATGTTACACTCTTCACCTAATATTACTCGTGTATTTCTATCTAGGATTCCAACTGAAATTGATTTACAACGACTCAAATAAAAACAATACAAAATGTTTCAAACCATGCCTAACTCTTCTAAATGACCTTTTATTTGTTTTTAAATGCAAAGAAAATAACTAAAAACTTAGTCTAAAATATCATATCATGCTCCGTCATCACAATCTCAAAGTTAAAATAGTAAAAAGTTAGAATCTACATGAATTTTGTTGCTTGTCCTCAAGCAACAAAATAGTAAAAAGTTAGAATCTACATGAATTTATAGAATGAGAACATATCTTTCTGGAGACTGTTTAGAATATTACTCTTCTCAGTTTCAAACTTGACTAGCTTATCAATTCCATGCAAGTAGGACAACCTTAGAGAACCATGAGCATAATACATAGTAGGTTATGAAGGTGTTGAAAGTTATAGTGATAATGGTGTACATCACTCTTAAACCTGAAACTAATATAATATCTAGACGTAGAATAAGTGTTTTATTGTCATTCAAATGTTGTCTATAATAGAATAACTATGAAGTTGGTCAATAGGCAGTTGGCGAATCATGATGAGGGACATGAGTGACCTAGACGAGATTTGTGAAATATCTTTACGCCTCTTGATGGAATATGAATGTATAATGCATGACCATGCCAAATTAAGCCAATATGAGATATTAGGCTTATTCGTTACTAAATATATTTCAGGATAAAAAAAATATAAATATTAATCTTTGCCTTCTGTTCAATATAGATAGAATGCAAATGAGTAATTATACACATATTTGTTATCATGGAATGTTTTCGTGAGATTACATGACATTTCCGTTGTAACGCCCTACTTCTATAAAAGCGATAAAAACACGTGAATAATACAAATATTCAAGAAATAGACGTCACGACTTCAAAAGTTCTCACAACATGCATACTAAAATTTCACAAAACACGTCGTAGCGGATAAATAGCAACTCCAAATAGCCATGTCATAAGCATCATAAATACATCACCAAATAAATCTCAAATCTAAACATATGAGTAAAAATCTCAACAACATATAAAATAGTCAACACCAAAAGACAACGAAAGGCTGACACCCTAAATCAGAGCCCTAAAAACTAAGACTCCAAAAGCGGTAGACGAGGTAGCTCCAAAGCTAGCCTCCAGCAACACACCAAGCAAAGATAAGCTAATCTTACACACCGTCTACACCATATTTAAATATAGTGAGGCGGTCAACCAAACGACCACTGAGGAGTTAGTCCACAATTCGTAGTCAAGATATAATCAAGCATAGGCATTCAAGGATTCATGCATAACACATATACATACTCAACATTCCTAGAATACTATCATCACGTATATATTATCCCAGTTCAATATCAATCATATAAATCACATAAATTCTTTCCTAATCAACTCAACAAATACAATTCATCATTTCGAAGTATAGGCGAAGAAGTCATCATTATCAAAGGAATCATCATATCATATATATATATATATATATATATATACACACACACACATAAAAATCTCACCTCATTACTAATACCAGAATAATTATCAAAATATATATTCACCAAGTGTATAAGCACAAACAAGTAAGACATACAATCAGAGCCTACTTCAATTTTTCACAACCATCAACAAAAATCCACCAATGTACACATACACAAATCCAAATAATCATAACATTCACCAAATTTTACCAATGCACACATTCACCAAGTCACATATTCAATTAGGACTCATGTCAAATCATGAAATGCGCCTAGACACGACTCTTATATGCATGGGTTACCAGTCATCACCAAAGTCGTCACCTCATGATGCAAACATAACATCATAGTCCTTGCCAATAATTGAATACAAAGTATTCGTCGTCACCAATATGGATTTAAAATCTTCCACCATCAGTCATGAATACATGAACATATGACTCAACAACAATGCATATGCTCACACAAATCTTCACCAATAATTGAATACAAAGTCTTCGTCGTCGCCCATAATCGTCTTCAATATTATACATGTAATCAACATAATTAACATCAACATTTAACATGTATAAGTTCAACACATCAACATCCAACAACATATTTATCATGTTCTAATTCATCGACATAAACAACGACATAAAACACCACCATCAAATTCCACATCAATGGCATAGTCATTAAAAGTCAACAATTTCAAGAAAAGTCAACAATTTCACCAAAAAGTCAACACCATGAAATTCAACACACCAAACATCAACACACCCTCATTTCATCATACTTTAATCATATAAACATGATCACAAAGTCGTTCACAAGTTATCCCATCATTAGAACACATTTTGACAAAGTTCATCTATAATTCACAACTTTCAAACAATTGTAGCAATTCAACCAAAATTAAGCAAACATGTTCAATTGCCTCAATAAAACATATGCACTAATCACATATGTTCACAGTAGCTTAGGCATATGGGTATCCTAGGCCAATTTCAAGAAATCACAAAATCACGCCAAGTTCGTCTCATTTTTATCACATTGCAAAACCAATTCATTATCAAAAGAAACTAAGTTTGATCCATCATTCCATAGGTTAAATACTCTTAAACATCCTAATTAAACTCCTAGTACTCAAGTTTTAAAGTTTTAAAATAAACCATAAGTTTTGGGTTGACTTCAAAATATTTATGCTGAATTTTCGTAAAATTTCACCAAGACCTACTTGGAGTATTTTCATCATAACTCAAAATATAAAAATCATTTTTAAGTGAAACTAAATCTATTAGAAAGCTAACATCCATACCTACAACTTTCATGTTTACACCAAAAGATAATTCGGAAAAGAAAGGGGTGAAATATGATCTACAAGTGGATACTGACAGACTGGCACGGTCGTGCCATGCCACACACGGTCCGTGTGTGTTAACTGAGAATGCCACGCACGGTCCGTGCCGTGCCACGCACGGTCATGCACAACTGACAGCACAGTTTTTTCGGTTTTTCTCGTTTCGCCATTTCACACGTAAAATTCAAACCATTAATCCGTTTTCGATGTCGTTTTCGTCTACGCGCTACTGACACTTAGTTCTATCATATTCTACAGAGAAATTCAAGTTTCAACCATCCAAAAACAGATTCCCAAAACCTCACATAATCACTTATTTTCAAAAACACTTAAACATCGATTTTTCACACGAAAACCCTGTTTTCTCCCAAACGACTCAACCAACACAACCTTAATGTAAAAACAGAAATCATAACAGGTCTAACTCATCCAACAACATCGAAATCTCAGTCAACAAATTCATATATCAAAATTTTATTTTGGTCCTCCACATGAACAACTTAACACAACTTCACAAATGGAATACCCATGGTATAATTTAGCAACAACATCTCAATTCAACACCAATTTGACTCAAGTTGGTTTTTGGGCTTTTGTTTTGTGCTCTTTCGGTGGATCGGAGGTCGAGAGGTTGTGGAAGCTCCTTGTTCATTCGGTTAGGAGCTTTTTGAATGTGGCTCAACTTGGGCGTTGAAGTCTGGGAGTTTTATTTTGAGGGATGTTCTTTGGGGGTGAGTAGTGACGATGGGTGGTTGTGGATACTGTGTTTACAGTGTTTGTTTCTATTAAGGTGTCAGTCTTAGGTGGTGATGTATTTTGGTGGGTTTATCCTCAGGGGCTTTGTTTGGTGGTTATGGTGTACCATATATATGCGGCACCATTTGTATCTTGTTTCGTCCATACCTTGC
>Ga0315913_1005093_pt1 | contig 15965 bp, 12 predicted proteins | sample MpolsnodulesMG_FD_207736 | JGI IMG/M metagenome (GOLD analysis project Ga0315913, IMG submission 207736) | Medicago polymorpha root nodule microbial communities from Los Angeles, California, United States - small nodules | ecosystem: Host-associated > Plants > Roots > Nodule | place: USA... | reverse complement strand
CTTTGAGCTTGCTTAGCAATGAGACCTACAAATGGGTCAGAGGCCTCGTCTTGTTTTTTATTTATGAGACACGAAGGTGTACCTCTGTCTATGGGCGATGTGGGACAATTAAGTAGAAGCGGTACATAATGAAATAGGGAAGCGGGGGCAAAAATCAATGGTTATAGTTGACAAGTATATTTAATCCTACTACCTCCGTCCCATATTAAGTCATTTCATATTAAGTGACACAGTTGATTCTGTCACATATTCTAATGCATGTTTTTTTATCTTTAATTATCTATTCGAAAAAATTATGAAAATTTAATATTTTAAAAATATTCATTGAGACGCAACATCTTATATGATATTACTTATCTTTGTATATTAGTAGAAAAATATCGTCAAAATATGTCAACTCAATAGTACAAATTATCAAATAAATAATCTAATATTGAGGGAGTAACATTTAACACTATTTTTATCTATAATATTCTCTTGTTATCTAATTTAGCATGGAAAACCTTAACTATTTTTGCATCCAAAATTAGAGACTCGAAGCTTCAGCTTCTTAGAGAAGTGAGACAAGTGTCTTTGATGTAGGAAAAATCCGTTGATGGCTCTAGCTTTGCTTCCAATAAGTTTCTAAGCAGCCTTATTATTTATCAATGCTCTCTTAACTTTGGATAATGATCAGGCTCGTGCAAATATACGGGAGATTCTTCAATATTGTACGGCTTTGAACAGCTACTGGTGAGGAATACAGCCACAACACTCAGGGATAGCGGTGTTTGATGGAGAAATACTTGTTCGTGACCATCCCAACTAAAAAGTATTTAGGTGTTTGCATATAAAATTACACATCTTCTAATTATTACAAATAAACATATCATCAATTCAGAAGTCTAAACAATATTCGATGTATTGCTTATCTATTGGCTTTAAGACGTGTGTAGCTAGTTACATTGCACCAACAGAAATCTAGCATTCCAAGTACAGGGTGACTGGTTAAATCTATATTGTAAATATTCAAAGTAAAGCTGCTGAGTCTCTATTTTCTTGACTCTTGTATGGAGATGTGCCTCTTCATCTAAATCTAATATTGTTAGAAAAAAGAAAAAACCTTATCACGTAAGATGGTTAACATCCCTTTTTTACAGCCTTCAAGTTCATTATAATTTATGATTTCTTTTAGTGAAAATTCATTCTTTATAATTGACATATACTTTTAAAGTATATTATTTTTTTCAAACCTGTTATTGAAGTGTATTATTTTTTCAAAAAATTATCGATCAACAATAAAACTGTGATTAAAAAGGTAAATTACTGTCATTTTCTTAGTATGCTTACTTCTGAACCTAAATGTCTAGATGGCATGTGTGCAGTCTTTGATTAGAGAAAATCGTTAATTGATAATCCGTTTACTTTTCGCCGTTTTCAATTTTCATTTCCAAAAAAGATAATGAAAATCACTATTTAATACTTCTGCTCAACTAAAATTCAGAAAACAAAATCAGTATTTTTGAAAGTATTAAATAGTTGTTTATCTTAAAAGTGTTAATATTATTCACCCACCACCTGCTGCATTTGTTGAAGTCGAGAGTATGATGCAATACATAGACCAGATATGAGAATATTTTAGAATACAATACAGCCCAAATATAATCAAAGTTTTATGAAAAGCAATATAAATACAGATATATAAACTTTTTTGAATATGAAGCATTCCAGACACAGTAATTCTTCATTTATTAGTCTCCAATATAAGCATGGCACGACATTTTTCCTATTTTGAAGTACCCGGACTTCATAGGGTTATATAAGAGGAAAGCCGCAGTTACACAAATAAATTTAAAACATTTCGAGGAAGTAAGCATGCCTTAAATCTATAAAATTCCAATAATTATCTGCTCACCCAGAATAGAAAACTAGAAATCAATGGTAAAGTGCTACATTGTAGGAAAGTATATACTTGATCATGATCCTCTAGTTAAAAATAAAAACCTTGTAGTAATAAGGTACGAAATCTAATCATTTCTCATGTACTCGATTGCAAGGGATTAAAGAGCTAACGCATACGCTCTCTTTTTTATAAGTTACCGCATATGCTTTTTAATCTACTTCACTTTTGACGAGTTAAAAAATGTTGATTAAGACTGATATGATACAGCATACATGGTACAACAAATATCTGTCACCTAGATATTGCGTTTACTCATCCAATACAACAACTCAAGCACCAGAATTATGTGTCCTCATTCAACTCAGCATTGCTACTTTCATCCATCGCTGTATTACTTTCCTTTTTCTCCGCAGAGTCTACTACCATATCTTTTGCATCGTCGTTTGCTAAAGAATCACGTTTCAGATCATTTTGAGGGTTAGGCGGTGATTTGGACCCCAAAACTTCAATGTGTGATATTTCCTCTGATTTGATATCTGAATTTAATACTGGAGTTTCTGCAACAGGTTGTTCTACTGTGGGTGTTAGAATTCTGTTGATATCTTCACAGATGGTTTCTAGTGGCGGGCACTTCTTCACCGCATTGACCTCTGCCGGTTCTCTTGCCAATGATGATTGAACTAAATCCATAGGGTTTTCCTCAACTACCTTGCACATCTGATAATAGAGGAACGATTATTGATAAAAAATACTCGTAGAATATTAACTTTCCACAATCTCTATTTTTATTGAATAAGATGAAGTGGTCCTTAATAAAAAGCAGCTCATGAAGGGAGTACAATACATAATATTTTACCTCATTGTAAAGTCGAACTAATTCCAGTCGATTTGAATCACTATCACAAGCAACCGAAACATCTTCTGGAGCTGCGAAAAATGGAAGCATTACAAGTAAGTTTTCTGGTATTTCCTTTACCCATCTTCAGTTGGGTATAGAGATGGAGGCCCAAGGTCAGAAGAAAATATCTTCAAATATTCTATTTTTGTAATAATGATAGGTGGAAACAAGACAATAAGAACAGAAATAATGACACCATCGACACTATTTGGAGAGGTTCTTGCATACTCTATTTTGTCAGGCTGACAACAGTCCAGATTTTAATTTAACTTCTTAGACAGCCCAGATTGAAAATGTGTCCTGTCAAGTTCTAATTATCTAGGAGAAATACTCTTGGAGTATGCAAGACTTCTTCATTTATCTGATGCAAACTAGGCAACTGCTATCGTCTGATGTAGAGAAAAGTATCTGATGAGCAACAATAGAATCATACCTATTATTTCTACTTGTGGCAATTGATCAATCATTTGGGTGTCAGTATCTCCTGATATATAACTTGGAATAGTGGTAGACTTGGGTTCACTTTTAAGTTCTTCATTGGTTACTTCACCAGCTTTTGGATCACCCTGCAAACAAAGTTCGCAAGGAAGAAATGTCAGTCCACAAACCAATCAAGCAAAATCTTTCCACAGACAATGCATTGTAATGGTGTGATGTACCATCTGAAAAATCTACAGATGATGAAAGTGCAAGCAATCATAACTATGGTTAAGGATATGAACCCAACTTCTTAATTAATGGCAGTAACTGAAAACCAGGTCAACATAAATTTCCAGCTAGAAATATGGTTATGAAAAACAATAAATAAATAAATAATTACAACAATGGAAGGATGCAAAAAGATAGTTCTAGCAGTATGTAAACATAGAAAACTTGAAATGCTTTCGAAAATATTAAAAGAGGCATGACTGCAAACCCTAGAGACAATGCTGCCAAATTAATGCCTCCCATTTTAAATGAAGCATGACTACAGAGATCAGCAATAGTCACCAGTCTCCATTGATGTAAAGGAAGTAAGGTATACCCCACTTTTCCAGCCATTCGAGAGAGCACTAGTGCCAGGAAATTTATTTCTCAAGCACGAAGTTCGGTACATACAGAAAGATCACTTGTGATCTATTTCGTGCATTTACCAATAAATTCTATTTCCACCTATCATATAAAGGGGTGGGGGATATATAATATCCATGTTTGTTTTGCTTCACCTCTTATCCTCGTACAAAATTAAATCATAGCACTCTCAAACTATTAGCAGTTCAATTGATCGGAAGTACCTAACAGGCAAACTCATGAAAAAATAATAAAGCATCTATGATTGACTTCTGACCAAATTAATGTTTTGAACCTGAATCCTGAGCATTCAAAAGAGCGGAATATTATTTTGAAGATTTTATGCACCACGAAATGTTGATACACTTACAAAGTATTCTTTCTGGTACTCAGCATTTAGCCCCTTTTCCAAAAGAAGAACCCTCTTTTTTACAAATTCAACCTGTCTTCTCTGCATGTCTCTAAAATGATATAAGGAAGAGTCTTGATATAGCTGTGTTTGGTTCTTAGCATCACCAGAACCTTGTGCACCATCAGCTGCTATGCCACTTCCACCATTTTCCCTGGATTCATTGCTTGGTATTTCTGCATTTGCAACATTTGCACCATTTTGTACGTGAGAGCCAACCTGTCCTGGTCCTGGTAAATTTATAGCGGGAAGATTCAACTCCTGACAGATGATCTCCTGTATCTTCAGATCCCTATCATCAACAATAGCTTGCCACCTTCCATACCCGTGCCTTGCATAGGAAAGAGTTGTGTTAAAAGAATATATCAACAAAGAATCTACAAACTACCATCCAGTGTTAACAATGAAGATTTAAAAAAGACTGGCTAAAAATCATGGAGTTAGAAGATAATCTTGCTGAATTGTTCGAGAAAAAAGATATTTATCAAAATTCATACTTTAACACAGCACGTAGTAGCATAAAATCATGCTCCTCCTTCCACTTCCTTATACCCTTCAAACCTGGATAGCGTAACAAGATGTCATCTGAAAACAGTGGAGTTTGAGGATGCTCTGATGCAAACCTCACCTGTAAGTCCACATCCCAAGAGGAAAAAACACTTCAATCAGCTAAAAGAAATTCAACCTAAAAAATAACAGTGGTAACTCAACAAACCACTCGAAGAGTTAAGCAAGCAATTAAGTGGTTACTCATTAACCATAACTACAATTACTCAGAATTCCTTTGTTAGACTTCTCCCAAACTTTTTATGTTACGGCGAGGAGAAGCACAGGGTGTAGAACGATTTAATAGTAGACTAATAACAAGCAGGTAAAAACAGAAAATTCATTCAGGGCTTACTTTGTCCCTTATCAAGAGCAGGACTGCAATCCTAACAAGTACATCTTGGATTCGGAGTCCTTCTTTTGGAACACCGTCTACAAGGAAATTATAAATTAAAAAAAAAAAAGGAAATTAAAATTAAAAGAATAAAAAGAGGAAAATGAGAAAGATACAGAGCAATAAGGATCTACCACCTGTGAATGTAGAGGAATCGGTTATGTCTTCAGCAATATGAGACAAGAAAAGGGTCCCATAGCTGCGAAAATATAGACAACATATAAATCAAACTCACTCACAAAGAATGATTTTAAGTGTGATGCAACCATAAGATAGGTGGTAAAATTATTAAACAAGAGTTAAAAAAACATATCCTGCAATATAGATACATATAAATCAAACTCACTCACAAAGAATGACTTTAAGGTGTGATACGAACCATAAGATGGGAGGTAAGACTAATAAACAAAGTTAAAAAAAAAAAAATCTATATATATATATATATATATCCTACAAAGCAACAATGAGTTTTCAACAGGGTTTTCAACCATCAGTTTTACTAATTTACTAAAAACAATTCAATCAATAGGCCCACTAGCACATGCATGTGCCCGTCATTAAAATTAGAAAATATAAGTGGTTAGCCTATGTCTGATATAAGCATGCATGCCACATATGCCAGACACAATGCACACACAATATTGATAGAAAAACCAAATGTGCTTGAAGATCAGGATTCCCTCCAGAAACGAAAACAGAGGGACAAAGAAGGAAAAGATAAGAAAGTCAAACTGCTGATAGGAACACTAAGAGGCAAACTGCTCACCAGTACTCCTATTAAAGATGCAGAGGGGTATATCATGCAGGATTTTCCCAATGGAACGATGCCATTTTCCTTAACTTTCAACAAACTAAATATATTATTTCTGGACCAAAACTATTGGAAGAGACGATATGCAACAGCAAAAATAAAATGGAAAAGTAAAACATGTGCACAACTTCCTCACACACAGTTCACCCACTTTAAGGGACTAGTTACAAATTTCAAAATATATCCTTATTCTTAACTTTTTCCATATCAAACTACTGTTAATTTTATTTTATTTATATTGAGAATTATAAGAGAATGTTAATTCCTTTGTTTTAGGCCTACTGTATGCACAGGTATTGTAATATTTTAGGCTCCTTGACAGCTGTACAATTGTCCGTCAGCCACATTGTTGATGAACTGTTGTTGCTGACTTTTACCGTTTCCTACTAGGTTTTGTCCCAATACACATATTCTAATGCTGAGCTAGATACATGAGACTATAAATATTTTCAGTTTCCCTTTTCTCAAAGAAGAATGCACGGGCACAGCAGTGTGGCTGTCATCAAATCCTATCCCCTTTTCTCCCAGCAAAAATTAAGTCAAAATAAATTCCAGCAAACACATGTTTCAAATAAACACTTAAAATCATATAAAGCATCACAAATACACGGAAACAGATTAAAGAAAAATCATGTCCATACTCTTTGATTTCTTCATAAGTCTTCTGTTTCATGCGCGAAGTAAACTCTTTCCAATCAAAATCACCAACCCCAAACCTGCAATATAACACAAAGTGAGATAAACCGCAGATGCTGCCAGGAAAAACCATTTCATCAACTCAATGCATAAAAATGAAGTATAAAATAACCTCATCAAAATTTGCACAAAGGCAGCCCTCTGACTTTGATTAAAACCAAGTACTCTGAATGCTTTTCCTTCACCTTCCATCAGAGGAAGCGGCTCTGTGCTATCCGCTGCTAATAGATTTGAATGAATATTTACATCAGTCAAGGTCAGATAATCTAGGTCTATCATTTCACCAAAAAAATATTAGATAACTATACGTACTACGTGCTTTTTTCTTATACGGCCTTCTAGTAGTAGTAGTAGTTCCAGTGGAATTTGAATCACCGTCAGTAAGCTCTGCTTCATAATTGTCGTCTTCGTCAGAGCTTACATCTTCAAGACCAGCAAGGTCGTCCTCCTCAACAGAAACCATCTGTGAAATCACGAAATAAATAATAGATACTACCTTAAGTCCTTAACAAAAACACATAAGTTACAGCATAGTAACCTTTAAAGAAAAAAATAACCACTCAAGATGCACCAACACCCCCAAATATCTAGTTATATAAATTATTCTGGATTTCAATATCTAGTTATATAAATTATTAGCATATGCCATCTATTGATAGGAAAGGAGCGAATTCCTTGTTTCATAATACTATTAAAAGGTAGTACGCAAAATTAAATAGTAAACAAAATATGAATTATCACTGTTGAATAGAATCTACCATAAACCCACAAATATCATCGTCACATACCAATTTTCGGTTTCGCTTTCCTTTTCCCAAAGCATTAAACTCCTCAACTTTATGCTCCTGAAACTTGTCTTTTAACAACTCTTCCCAATAATGTGTTCTATCTGAACTGTTAACGGTTTCCATTGCTCTTTTTTGTGCTGCCTCCTCTGCAGCAGCCTCAGCCTCATCAACATACTCAAAATTTGCAACCTAGATCATATAATTCACCCAGTCAATCAAAAAGCACAGACATAAAAAAGAAACAAACCATAATATATGCACGGTGAAGTTCAATAGTCATGACCAGTGAATTGCCATGGCAACGCTTTCACAGTAAAACAAATTAATCCAAAAAGTAGAAGTGAAAGTTGAACTTCTTTATACAGAAAAAAGACCAATACAGTTGTACTTCAAAGTACCGATTCATTTAGTTTGCATCATGTGTGCTTGTATGTGTATAGCTATAGAATGATAGAAATCAACGGCACCTCAACTCAACAAACAAGAATGTTGATATATCAAATAGGAATAAACACTAGTAGCAAAAAACGTGTATGCACGACTATATGATAAATCAACCTTAAAGGCCTTCAGAAATCCATCTTCATCTTCATCATCCAAAGTAGTTTCTTCATCTACAACTTGGTCACGATCCAGCAACCTATTGTGAAGAAATATATGTGGAATAAAATTTTCAAGCATATTCCTATTTCATGTTTGCAACAGAATGCTTGATTACCTATCGATAGCAGCTGCATCGTAATGGATTTGACGGGATTTTCCTGCTTCATCATTCTCATCTGCAAATAACTCCTTTGAGCCATATCGTATGATGTCATCCAACTCTTCCTAAGCATGATTGACAGTCAAAGCCACCATCAAATCTCTTAGCAATACTATGTTCAATTTGTTATTAAATGCTTGATACTCCTAATCCGCATTTGGCATTAATATTTTAGAAAATATCAATCTCTTAAAAAAATAACATATATACCCCGGACTCGATAACTATAAACAAAATAAATATAATTTTGCAACTTGAAGTGTACACCAACAAGTTAGCCATATTCTGATAAGGTAGCATAAACAAAGAAATGAACATTAAATGTCATTACCAACAATGACAACAACAACAACCAAGCCTTGTCCCACTAAGTGAGGTCAGCTACATGGATTAAATTAGGCCATAATGTTCTGTCATAAACTATATTTGGATCCAACTCATTAACCTCTAAATCTTTACAGGTCTTCTCTCTACATATCAGAACCACCTAAGCCTATGAAAAGACTAACCTATTTAGTGATTTTCGTGTATGATTAGTTTCTAAACTTGTACACAAAAAGACATAGGTTAACATTTACCACAAAGATATAGTAAAATTAATGTATGTTTGGACTAAAAGAAAAAAAGAAGCGAAAATTAGTGTTTTCTCTCTCTCTCTCTAATGTTGTCATTTCTAACATAGTCTTTGCCACACATCCAACGCAACATCCTCATATCCGCTACACTTACTTTATTCTCGTGTTGGTTCTTAACCGCACAACACTCTGTTCCAGAAGACATTACCAACAATGACAACAGAACAAAAATGAAAAACGAATATATTTTTATATTCTTGAGTCCAATAAAAAAACTGCTTGTCAATGTCCATTTTCCACTTGGTTTCTGCAATCTTAGTTACTTTAAAACACTGAAGGAAAAAACTACAGGGTATCTCCTAAAAAATCTTAAATAAGTGGTCTTAACAATGAAACTGCTAACATCTACAAGACTTCACAACATAAACCTTCACTTTAGAAAAAAGTGATTATTTACCTGGTTGATATTTTGAGCCTTTAGCCTTCCTACAACAAGGTGTTCTAACACCATTTTCTTCTTAGTCATTTGCATCATCCTTTCTTCAATTGTTCCCCGTGTTATAAGCCTATAAATCAACACCTGCAACACCAAAACCATTTTAACCTATATAGCCAACAAAAATCATTGATTCCATATCAATAAAAAACGCAAACCTTGTTAGTTTGTCCAAGTCGATGAGCTCTAGCCATTGCTTGTAAGTCAGCATGAGGATTCCAATCACTGCAGAATGGCATTGACCAAAAAAAAATTGGATTAAATTAGACAGCAAATAACAAAAAAATAAAAGCTTAATCCTTCAGCATATGGATTGTTTGCATAAGAAAATAACTATGATGACTACGGAAGATCCCCCATTGTTTAACTACAAAACAGCCAAAACGTTCATGAGCATACACTTGAATATGAGACTGAATGTGATTCTGAATGCTTGAGAGATTAACCCAGCCTAATGAATAATATATAACAATAGGATTGTGATCAAGATCCCTTGATTATAGGGATAAGAACAAGTATCCTATACCTATCAAGTTAATAATTACAGTCAGAAGCCAACAAGAAATCCTGAAACTTGTCATAATAGCCAGACACCAAGAAATTATTATCTAGCAGCTATTTCAATTTGTCTTGCCAGTAGAAACTTAAGATTTGTGATTGTGATAGCTGGAAACTTTTTATTCCCCCCAAAAAAAACACTTTAGACAGTTAAAGAGTTAAATTTGATTCATGTAATCATGTCCAACTTTGCATGTGTTTCCACGGTAATATTCTTCTAGGTGAAAAAGAAATACAATTGCAGGAGCTTAAAGGTTCACCTGTCATAAATAACAACTGTGTCAGCAGTTGCAAGGTTTATTCCCAAACCCCCGGCTCTTGTAGAAAGAAGAAAGCAAAATCTTGAAGAATTTTTGGCATTAAAACGATCTATCCGTATTTGTCTTTCAGCCCCACCAACCTTGCCATCTATCCTTTCATAATGCCATTTCTATTTATATTTTAAAAACAAAGAGAAAGAAGAGTAAAATATATTGAATATCACACTGAAACAGTCAATTTCAAAAGTTTGGTCGATAAAAACAGAACAACCTCATATGGATACCTTGTAAGAGCAGTAATCTTCAAGCAAATCAAGCATGTGCTGAAACTGGGAGTATATGAGAACTCTATGTCCTTGTTCTTTAAGCTTCACCATCATCTTATCCAGCAAGTGCAACTTCCCTGATGATTCCAGCAATTGCCTGTCACATAGAAAATAAAAGGAAATGTTAATAAAAAATAGACCACAATCATAGAAGTCAAAATAGTCAGTCATTTTAAGAAATCGGCTGAGTTTATGAGTCCACGCAAACAAAACTGCACTTGGACTTGTAAACTAAGCCGATTTCATAGTGGCCATGCACTTATGCGGCTACACACTGTCCCACCACAACATATTTGGGTTCAGCCACTATCTGGGATTGATAACTAAACTATGTTTGTTTTAATTTGACCTTTGTGATTGTTATTTGCTGCTACTGAGTGTATCTCACATAATGTCGGAGGATGGTGAAAATTTGAGGGAGTCAGCTCCTGTTTCTTGAAATATTTTTGCTTTAGGAAATTGGGTTTTCATGGAGATATGTATGTTTGGTCATTCGTGTTAGTGTGACTATATTCTAGATGTATGTAATTATAGATTTTTTTAATATTTTTTACATTAGGTAAACTCGAACTCTTACTAGTTTACGGGTCAAAGTTTACCTGGACTGTCGACTTTGACAACCTTTACCACAATAATGCCTTTCGACATTTTTTTTGGTGGTGTCTGAGGTTCGAACCCTGGACCTTGCAAATACTATGCATTGTCCTTACCAACTGAGCTAAGCTCACAGGGACAATCAAATATTTCATTTGTTACAACTAATAATGGCTAATAATTTTCGATAGCAAAAACAGAAACAAAACTTAGCCCCAGATAAGCAGAGGACCCAATTTTTTTACAAAGAAAATCAGAGTCAGTCTAAAAAAATGGCATAAGTGCTTACTTGAATGCTTCTTTTGGATCGTCAATATCTGGCTCAACTCCTTCTAACATGTAAGCATGACAACAGAGCTTACGCAGTTCCATAACAACGTTGATAAGAGAAATCTGATACAAAAACGTATAAAACAAAACAATAGTAATAATATTAAGATAATTTCGATCTTAACTTATGATGCTAAGATTAAGAATAAACCAAAATGGTCATTTCACTGAAGCATGAATCTTGCCTGTGCACCACCACGACGAGTTAATATCTGATAATTACGGGTCAAAATTGCCTTATAATATTCTTTCTGTTTGCTGCTCAAATCCACTCGTAGAATAAGTTCCTTTTTAGGAGGTAGTTCCTTCATGACATCTTTCTTCACTCCTGCAGAGAATTAAAAAAATTAAACCGCTATCCAGCAATACTCGTTTCTATACCAAATATATGCTAATCAGAAGATAAGTGAAATCAAGAGTCTACTGTTCTGACCAAAAAATAATATTAATATAAAAATGAGTATATATTAGGGTTAGCCTATATATTAACACTAAAGCTGGTTTAACAATGTTTTAAAAATCGAGAGTCTAGACAAGATTGAAAGGGGTTGAAAGATCGTAACTAGCGAATAGTAGCACGGATCATAAGATCCTACTAGTAGGAAAGAAGTATACTTATATATTAAAGCTATAAACACATATACAACAACAACAACCATGCCTTATCCCACCAAGTAGGGTCGGCTACATGGATCAAATTACGCCATAGTGTTCTATCATAAAACCATATTTGGATCCAACTCATTAACCTCTAAATCTTTCCTAATAGTTTCTCTTATAGTTTAAGTTGAACTTGGCAGTTATGTTAGTTTCAAGGGGGTTTCTTACTCTATATTGAAACCTTCGTTTTGTAGCTATTCTACCTGGTATCTGTATTCTGTATGATCTCTGACTCTCATTCTCTCATATGACTAGAAAGACTTTTACTTACTCATCCTATCTTGCTTTGTCCTGTAAACATCACATTACTGTGGCTAATGGTCTTATACCCCCCAACCCAGCACACGAAAGGTGTTGTACTGTTGTAACGAAGATAACAGACTACAGGAATTGCCACAAGACAGATTTCAAATACACCCCTAACGCACATGGGCCTGGAATATGGAGAATGAGTACAGCCCAACAACAAATGTAGGATAGACGCTGATACCATCTTAGGTATTGGGACTAAACCCCACAAAACCAAGTTTAAATTCACCATCGTTCAAGCAATGAATGAATGAATATGTATAAGCAACATGTAACTGCCATAAGAAACAACTTCCACCCGTAGGCTCAGTGGAATAATGATATTAGTCAATGATAATCCAGGCAACCAAAATGAAGAGAAATTGTGCTGCTTAACATCTGTTTGGTGGGAGGGGAACGGAGGGGAGAGGAGCAAAATCAAAAGTGGAGGGAGATTTGGAGAGGAGGGAATACTTGTTTCTGTTTAGACTTAAATACCCTTATATTTAATGTTGTCTTCATTATTGAAAAATATAATTTTAAACTTTCCTCTATTAAAATCCATCCCCTTGTCCAACCAGACACAGCATTTTGCAAACCCTCCCTTCTCATCCCCTTCTCTCTGTTAACCAAGCAGATAGTTATTGTTGAAATAATTTAGTAATTATTTTGAAATAATTACTAAATTTAATAATTTAGTAATTATTTAGTAATTATTATTATTGATAGTTTTATTAGTTTTTATTATTGATAGTACTCCCTTCATTTTTTTCTTTTGATGTTTTAGAACTTCAACTATATTCCAAAATATTTGATGTTTTAGTATATTCAATATTTTTTCCCAAGTTTACCCTTGTTGAAAAACACACCATAAAACTATTAAAGGAGTTGAGACTTTTGGTTTATCACATGTGAATTTAATCATAAATAAGGACATTTTAGTCTAAAACATACAAATATTTCTATAATTTAATTACTCTTGAAGACTTGTGCCAAGAGCTAAAACATCAAAAGATAAAAAACTGAGGGAGTAGTTGATTATATTTTATTTTATTTTATGTATTTTAGTATATCACTACTTGATTTAAGGACTTGACTTTGTGTACTCTTTCCTATAAAAGAAGTGCCTTTTCATTAGAATAAAATACTTGAGCTCCTATAGTAATAGTATTTACTACAGATATTCAAGATTGTAATGCATACTTCGCAGAAGATGCGGGGCCAGCATTTTATGAAGCCTTGAAATCTGTTCCTCTTGATTGATATCCTTGAATTCTTCTTGGAATTCCTCTAAACTTGCAAACTGGCAGCAGTCAAATATAAAGTCAATAGATACTTGTGATAATGAAGAGAAAATTATTCAATAACTTAAAATCATGGTTAATCCTATAGCACATTCCACACACTAACCTTCCCCGCATCAAGGAAGTGCATAAGCATAAAAAGTTCATCCAAATTGTTCTGTAATGCATAAGACAAGCTATCATTAGTACATTACATCTCCCAACAGATAAATTCAATACATGCAGCCATTCGTTAAATTAAAAGTATGTATATTATGACGTGTAAAAGACAAGTAAGCATCTGTAAATTACTAAACTTATACAAGAAATTCAAAAAATACAACCCTTCTATTTAGATGAGTAGAGTTGTAAATTCATATTTAAAACAAATTAACTAATCAAAAATGCAAAATTATACAACTTTGTTGCTGTAGACATGCAGAAATACAAACCATAAATTCAAGTCAAGACTCACAGTATGTTCAATCTTCATTTGATAACATAATCTAACTTCAAATATTCTTTTAACAATTAGTTTTATTGCTGATTAAAGGTAGTGGAATTGACTTTCAGTTAACTTAATTAGTTTTATTGCTGATTAATAAATGAAGGTTGGTCTCACTGTGCATCTTACGATGAAAAAGCTGAATCTTTTGAGACCTTCACCTTGATATATATTTACTCTTTTACAGGTCCTTTGACCTTATATTGGTGACATGATGATGATAGTATGTGTGCAAAACTAATGTCCACACATATATTAGAGTGACGGTATACCTGTTAAGCCAACAACATATTACGATGGCCATTCATGCTAAATTCAAGGTAACAAAAGACTAGTTAGATACATAAAAAAAACATAAATACATGCTTTTATGTTTGGACGCGACTCACCCCGCCCACCCACCACCACCCCACCATCCCGAGCTTGTTTTTTTTACTCCCAAGACCTACAATAAGGGGGTGGGGAAGAGCAACTTCCTTTATGTTTTATTAAGGAATTTATGGCCAATTCAAAAATCAGAAATGCAATAAAAATTGTATGACCCAAATTTAGAAAATGGAACTCTTAGTATTAGTTAGTGTGCACAACACAATCTGTCAAGAGACAGCAAGCAATAGTAACAAAACAAAAACACAGTTCAATTAACCAATAATAGAAAATTAGGACATAAGTTCACACTAAACCAGTATGACATGATTGAAATTGGACCTGGAGAGGAGTTCCAGTCAAGAGCACACGATGTCTGGTGGAATATTGCTTCAATGAAGAAAATAATTTTGAATCCTTATTTTTGAGGCGGTGACCTTCATCAACTATCTACATGTACATGTAGGTGTAGACTATCAGCATAATGGAGAAACCAAAAATGTGAATAGAAGTAATAGAGGTAACTGGAAAACTAATATTTCTTGTCTCGTAATGTAACAGTAAGCGTATCTTACCATGCACTCCCATTTTATAGGTTTTAATGACGTTGTGTCTAAGTTGATCATCTCATATGATGTCAAAAGGACATCAAACTTAATCCTGTCATGCTTACTTTCGCTAACTATAGATTTCTTTTTCTTGTTCTTCTTCAGTTTCTTGGGAAAGTAAAATTCATATTCTCTGATAACACTACGAGCTTGGGCAGATCCAACATACATAATCTGCAATAACAAACATACAATTAAAAGAGTATATATCAAAATGAAATATTACTGACAATCCCCATATACATACAACATTCATTTGAGGGGCCCATGTTGCAAATTCACGTTCCCAGTTTCGCAGTGTTGAAAGTGGAGCAACCACCAGATGTGGATGTGCAGAGACACCCTCTTCAAAAAGGGATGCTAAGAAAGCAATACTTTGTATAGTTTTTCCTGCACGTGTAAAACTAATTCATCATGGTGCAATACTGTAATTCTCTAGAAACAACAAATTAGTAATTGGTTCTTAGTCCCTAGAACCGGGTGGAACTGGGTTGAACACTGAATCACAGTTCAATTGCGGTTGATTCAACAAGTGTTTGTTTTTGCTTTTTTGTGTATTTATTTATTACACATCTGGTTCAACTGGTTGAACCGATTGAACCATGACCCGGAGGTCTCACCAGTTTGGCCTTCGGTCCAATGCATTAGCTCAATACAGTTGGTTCTGCTTGCAACAATACTTTGATTGAGTAGTTATTAAGAAACAATAGAAGCCCGCATTGTTGCATATGATATGCCATTTCCTTGGGAATGGAGTATCCTACCATCCCATTAAACTTTTATCTTCCCAAAAACAAGGGAATATGTGGGTAAAGAATAAGAGAGAAAAAGTACCAAGTCCCATTTCATCAGCAAGTATAACATGTGTTTGCTTGGACC
>Ga0315913_1005091_pt1 | contig 15968 bp, 9 predicted proteins | sample MpolsnodulesMG_FD_207736 | JGI IMG/M metagenome (GOLD analysis project Ga0315913, IMG submission 207736) | Medicago polymorpha root nodule microbial communities from Los Angeles, California, United States - small nodules | ecosystem: Host-associated > Plants > Roots > Nodule | place: USA... | reverse complement strand
AAAAAAATAATACACAAAAATAAGTATTCGAGTTAAATATTAAATAAATCTAATACATTATAAAAGGTTCACAGAAATATTTAAATTAAATCCTAAATAAATGTAGTCGAACTTAGGAAAAAAATAATCTAACACGATGATAAAAATTATAAAATAAATTCATAAATAAATGGAGATAAATATTAAATTATTATCATAAGAAGAGTCGTACAACCAGCCATCGTTCTGCTATTCAAACGAACAGAATCATCCAGATAATCGTACAGGTAAGCTAAGGTCATCCCTCCCTATGACCACTTCCCAATCGCCTGCAAGTCCGCCATACAATCAAGATATATCAAGTCGATGTGTCTGTTCGTTTTGTTAGTGAACAGCGCACAACCGACGAGATATAGAAGAAAACTCCTCACACACCACTGCCTCCTCCTGCCTCTCTCTTGCATCTCCTCCCTCGCATGTGGGTTCTCCAGTCATCTAGCCTCTGTCAGGTGGGATTCATAAACCCGCTTCAGTGTGAGATAATTGATATGACCAGCAGACTCAGTCCTAACCTCAGCCCTAGCAGCAGCATCTGACATGCCAAACAACCGGGTCATCAAATCAATCTCACAGTCCTGATCTATTACCTCGTCATGGTCCAGCATGCGGCCCTGAATAGGAATGTGGAGGAGATTATACACATCGTCCAAAGTTATCATCATCTCCCCCACAGGTAGATGAAAACTATTGGTCTCCGTGTGCCACCTCTCGCAGAGAGCACGTACCATGGCATGGGTCACAGTAGAATACCCCGTGTATATCAAATGATGTAGGCCAGACGCCTCCACAGGATCCCAAAACCACCTCAAACCCTCCTCCGACTTACCAAACTCTCTCAACTTTCTCCCTGCATTTATACACTTGTACTCCCCATCATACCACATCTGAAAATCAAATTAATTAAGACATTGTCACTACAAATAATTTAAACACTTATGCTAAAGAATTTAAATAATTTAAACACTTACGCTAAAGAATTTAAAGAATTTAAACACTTGCGCTGCATTCTTAAAAAAATTTAAACACTTACGCTAAAGAATTTAAACACTTACGCTACATTCTTAAAAAAAATTAAACACTTACACTAAACAATTTACAGAAATTAAACACTTACGCTAAAGAATTTACAGAATTTAAACACTCATTTAAATAATTTAAACACTATCGCTACTAATTTTAAGCACTTTAAAGCATTTAAATAATTTTAAAGAATTTAAACATTTACATTATGATGGTTCACCCAAAGAGGGTTCGCCACGTGCCTCGCGTTGTCGGACAACAATGTCACGTGCCTGCGACTGATAAACCATTCTCTCCTCCTCCATCCGATCATATCCAACAAAACGCTCATCTGCATACCCGACATAATCATGTGTTGGTGTCGGATCAACCACTTGGGAGGAGTAATCCATCTGTGACTGTGATCCCTCTCAAACTATCCTCGGGTTCCTGCGCTTCCGAGTCTCTGGGACATACGGGTTTTGATCCACCCTCTCTCTCCGAGCGCTAGTGGTACTCGCCGTTTTACCTTTGCGCATCCTATCCTCTCTAATAAGCCGCTGCTGCTGATCCTCATCCCTAGCCATATCTGTACAAAACAAATTAAAAATAACATAAATATGTGGACAATGTATTTAGGAATTTCCTAAAAACTATATACTTTTAAGGCGTTGAACATAGCATACTACATTATGTCATTCTTCAAACTTGCCAAAAAAAAAAAAGCAAAAATCCAAACTTATAAACATTATAACTTATATACATTATAATTTTAACCAATTTGTAAAAAAAAAGCAAGAATATCTCACTTAGGCGTTTCATCAAACACCTTATGTGCATTCTAAATAAGGAGCACAATTAGTGTTATTTGAACATCTAAACAACTACGTTGTACCTACACTTACTCTAAACAACAATTCCAGCATAAACAAACATTAAAACATCTAAATCATGCTTAATTTTCAATTTTCTAACCTTTGAAGAAATTGGGCTCAAATTCGATCAAATGAAGTTTGGAGAAATTTGGAAGAGTGTTTTAGGTGTTTGTGTTTCTGGAAAAATGGAAAAGTGATGATTCTGTTCTTGTTTATTCGCAGAACTCAATGGTAGCTAACTACTGCTGGAGACTGTAAGGTAATTTACTTGTGTAAAAATGACGTTTTTATAAAAAGAAGAAAAAGGGGAGTGCGAATATTAAGCCATTAGAGGTAGACCAAACCCAATCCAATCCAATCCAATATCCAAAATGAAGTAAAAGTGGGTCCCATGGCGCCAAGTGAAATGAAGATACAGTAGTATTCTATTCTGGTTGAGTAGCAGAGTCACAATTTCAATGGCCACGGAACTTTGTGGCGGGTCTCTATTCTTATCCGTTAAAACTCAACGGTTACTCCATCATTCTCAACGAACACCAATAACCGCTACTAGATTCTTCAATTCCTCATCCAAACTTCGCTTCACCTTTCCCCGCCGCAACTCCTCCATCTTCTGCCGCGTTGCCAGCACCGACACCGTCTCTAACTTCGACTCCGCCGCTAAAGATGGACAGGACCGTCTCTCTAAGGTGCCGGTGTCGAGTATACGGAACTTCTCAATCATTGCTCATATTGACCATGGGAAGTCCACGTTAGCGGATAAGTTGCTTCAGGTTACTGGTACTGTTCCTCAGCGAGAAATGAAGGAACAGTTTCTTGATAATATGGATTTAGAGAGAGAAAGAGGCATCACTATTAAGCTTCAGGTTCATGTTTTCCTTTTCTTATCTTCATCACTATATATAAATACACGTGAAAATGGTGGTTAATTGTGTTAAGCGAATGATTAATGATTAATCAACTCCTTTAACCATTCAGTTGATGTCAAATTTGTGTGTCAAAATATCCAATCTAGCCGTGTGTAGTAAATGTTATTAAGAGTTTTTTCATTGTGTTTGGTAAAATATGATTTTCAATTGTTTTTGAGAATTTAAATTTGTATACAATGATGGAGAAAGTATTAATCTGATTTTGATCATGACAGGCCGCTCGAATGCGTTATGTGTTTGAAAATGAACCATATTGCTTAAATTTGATAGATACTCCTGGACACGTCGACTTCTCCTACGAGGTATGTGAATGTAGTAACTACATACTCTTACATTCTTTGGAGCCTATTTTCTACATTGTTTAGTAGTAATTTCAAGAACTTATAGGTTTTTAAGACAAAACTAGATTGAAAAAGCATCACATGAAAAAATAGAATTGACATATCATCAGCAGTACCCTGGAAATATTATTAAAAAATATAAAGATGAACAATCTTGGGGGATTAGGCCAGAACCCAAGGGAACAAAAGCATTACAAAATCAACTACCACATTAAAAACCTTTAGCCGAAACACCCATTGGGATAAAACCAAACTAAAATGAAAAGGATTGCAGTGATTCAAATGGCCTGGATTAATAAAATCTATATTATGGAAAACCATATCTATTTCTATTAAATACATTTGTAATGCTAGGTGGAATGGTGTCCCACCACTAGCTGCTACCCACCTGTAATCCCAAATTAACAATGTTGTCTGCACATTGGTTTCCTTCTCTGTATATACGAGTTCTATTGGAATTCATCTTCTTGATCATATTCAAGCAATTCAACCATCTATTTCTGAGAGGCCATGGAACAATATTATGAGATTTGAAAACAAGATTAACCAGCTGGAATCAGACTCAACCCAAAGGTGATGCCATCCTTTCTTGTAAGCTATCTCAATAGCAATCATGACACCAGATAATTCAGCACTAAAAGTGTCAGTGATACCAAGATTGTAAGCAAACATCCAAGAGTAGCAGCAGAACAATCTCTAAAAATACAACCATTAGCTGCCCCATCTGTATTACATTTAGTCCAATAAGCTTTTGGTGGATACCAAAAAACCTCTTTGATTCTGGTAGTCCTAGGAGAGCGGACCTAGATCATGAAAGACTTGAGAATTTGAAATTCCTGAATAGAAGATGAAGTAGTGGATGATATATGATTACCTGTTAGAGACACATTAGCAACTATTCTAATAAAGGCAGCTTGAAGCTAGCTTTTTTACCATCAAACCAAGCCTGATTTCTGCAATGCCAAATAGTGTCAACTATAATAATAATGCTCAAAAGAATAACATTTTACATTGTTTAGACCAACTCATGGTAGTCAGGAATTTATGGGTGAATAGCATGTTTTTGAAAATAAATTGTCGTGTTGGAACTAAAAGCAGAGAAAAGGTTACAATTTGGCTGGAATTCAATTTGATCTCCGCTCTTTTTATGTTCTCCATCACCACTTATGAGAAACCATTCTGGAAAACTATTGTGTCTAGCAAGGTTTTAAACTGCAGCTGCGGAAGTGTTGTTAAATAGCAGAAGCGGTGCTATAGCGCTATTGCATAGCAGAATTTTTTGTTCTCCATCACCACTTATGAGAATCCATTTTGGAAAACTATTTTTTCTTTGGCAAGGTTTTAAACTGCAGCTGCGGCACTGTTGTCAAATAGTGGAATCGGCGCTATAGCGCTATTGCATACCGGAATTTGTACAAACTGCAATTGGTCCACAATAAGCTATTTTCTGTGATCCGCAATTGACAACACTGAGCAGCGGTGATCTAAATAACCTCGACGTTACCTTTATTGAAAACCTTAGTCTTCTGTTATTTTCTATCTTACCCTAGTTTTAGAACAAAAACGACTTTGAAAAAAGTGTTGAATCAATTACATTCTGAACTTACTATTCGGCCATTTCACTGTATTATACAAAAACGACTTTGAAAAAAGTGTTGAATCATTTGATTGAGTTCATGTATTACATGTGATTAATTATACAAACTCATCCTCCACCATGGACACTTTTTCTTGTTATTCTGGTCAGTAATAACCCATGAGAACATCATCAAGGTAATAGTATGATTTTGACTATTCATCTGTGACCAGGTTTCTCGATCACTCGCTGCGTGTGAGGGTGCTCTCCTTGTAGTAGATGCTTCTCAGGTGAGGCTCCAAGATTTTAATTTTCGTATTTCCTTTCTAGGTTTATAAATTATAACTTCTATGGTATGATGGTGATATCGTCACTGTCAGCTGGTTTTTGCTTTTTCATGAAAAATTATTTCCAAATAACAGGGGGTTGAAGCGCAAACACTAGCTAATGTTTATTTAGCTTTGGATAACAACCTAGAAATTATCCCTGTAAGTATGCCGTTTTATTATTATGCTCTTAACTTTTCTTTTATTTTATTTTATTTTATTTTAATATACTGAGATACAAATTATCCTTTATCAATTATAATTTTGAATTCATAAACTCAAAATGTATATTTTTAATTAAGAAGGCTAGTTGCTCACTGTCATGCATGCCCACAAAAAAAATCCTGTAATGTGCAATTCATATGTAAGACCATCTGTCAAGCAGCAACTCAAAACAGTTGTATTCTTTTATTGCCACAAAGTTGTGGTAATGGATTTTTCCTTTCCAAATTGCAGATGGTTTTTTCTCCATGTTTCGTTCACTTTTTCGGAAATTATAAACTTTTGAGATATTATAAGTGTGTAGGCATGCACACATATTTAATAATAATGCTGGATATTCTGTAACAGGTTTTGAACAAAATAGATCTTCCGGGTGCAGAACCAGATCGAGTTCTCAAGGAGATTGAAGAGGTTTGTTTTTAAACTAGATCCTTGATGTCATCATACTCTTAACCTTTCTGTTTCAAAGAGGGAGAGAGAGACTCTACAATTCTTCTTAGTTTAAGTTTGTTATATTATGATGCAATGATTTATTTGTTGTTTGACTGGAGCAAATTTATACCAATTATTTGTGTAACATTTAAAGTCTCAGTTCCTACTTTCAAGGTTAATTCACAGTAATTGGAGTGGTTAGAATTTACAGGTCAGGCAAATTTTTAATTTGAGAACCTTTTAACCAGGACTTTCTTGCACGAGCATTGCCCATTACTTTATTCTTAATTCATGAATTCTTGAATCATGCTTATATATTCGTAAGAAAGTTTCTAAGTTGAATCGATTTCTTGTAGGTTATAGGTCTAGATTGTAGCAACGCCATTCTCTGCTCTGCAAAGGTCGGTTTTTGTTCTTCTATGTTCTTTGTTGTCTTATTTACCACTTTAAGTAATTCAGATTATGATACTACATATACAAATATTATTTGTAAACAATGAAATTAATTTCTTTTGTAGGAAGGAATAGGTATAATGGACATTCTCAATGCAATTGTTGCAAGAATTCCCCCACCTGCTGATACATCAAAGAAGCCACTGAGGGCTTTAATATTTGATAGGTACTTGTTAGATTTTGTAAATGTTATTAAACCAATTGATTTAATGATGAAATGAAGCATCATGTTGCCACTTGCCAGTATACTATGAATTTACATGGACCCTTGTTTAAGATTTGGATGACACCGATACTATGAAATAATTGTGGTAAGCTCCTTGATCTAAAAGTTGCCACATCACATGTACACTTTAGATGATAATTGGTTGGCTTATATAAGTCCAATGATTTGATTTTCATGTCTGAGGTTCTACCCATAGTCCCACACTTCAGTTTAGTTGATTATTTTGCGTTGAAGTTTAGTTCCTCATAGGTTCATCTAAGTTCAAGGACATTTCTGTTTCAGTTTATGAAGATAGCTTCTATACAATTACTACACACAAACACACACTCACATGCACATAGAGGCTGAATATTTACATGCATGCAATGTTAAAAATCCTTTTGTTTGTGCGGTATTTTAAACCTTCATTACATTTTGTGTCAGCTGATATTTATTTACATGTGCTATTTCTCTTTCAGTTTCTCATATAATGTTTCTATGAATCTTAGTGCAGTTACTACGATCCATATAGAGGTGTTATTGTATACTTCCGAGTTGTAGATGGCACTATAAAGAAAGGCGACAGAGTTCATTTTATGGCTAGTGGTAAGGTAAAGTACATTTCTTATTTTATTATGCCCCCTTTCCTGTTCTACCAAAGATTAAGTTTGGTGGGGATGACCTTCAACAAAAGTCGCCTGTTCATAATTTCATTCTTTAAATCTTTAAATCTTCAACGTAACTGCAAATAAATTCAAAAGTAGTCTAATCATTGATGAAAACTTTGTTACTGCGATGACTCCTTGTATTCTTATTAAACTACAGGATTATTTTGCCGATGAAATTGGAGTTTTGTCTCCCAATCAACTTCAAGCTGAAGAGTTGTTTGCTGGTGAGGTAAAGTAATTCTTCTAAATGATTGAATTGATGGGCATTTCATATTGCCTACAATGTTTACTCATGTTTTTGGTTCTGTAAAGATGACGAGGTAAAAGTATTGGTCATGGAACAAGATATCAATAATAGACGAAAGGGCTATTTTCATAAACTTTTTAATGAAGATCATGAGTATTATTGAACTCAAAGAACCTTAATGCTAGAGACGAGAATCCATATTACTCCTACTACCAAAGAATTCAAGAAATAGAGGTAAAAAAAACATTGAAAAAAATGACTAATGGTAAGGAAGTTGAATCGAATAATATATCTATTGAAGTATGAAACAGTCTAGATCAAAAGACATAAGATGGCTCACAAAAACGTTTGACAAGATTATGAGGTCTGTGAAATAAATAAAAAGTCTAGAGTCTCTAGAGAAATAAATGAAAAATCATATAAAGCCTAGGAAAAGAAATAAATGAAAAACAAAAGATATGGAGACATATATTGGAAACATGATTTCTGCACAAATAGAAGCACAATGAAACATAGAGAATGGAAGTTTAGCAATGGATACAAAAATTGTGACATAGAAATGAAAACTGGAGAACATATAGTACCACTATTCTCACGTTTTACGTGCCTTGGGTCCACCATACAAAGCGGGGAAATCAACCGCGGGATACAATCAAGGTGAATGAAATCTATTATATTTATTAAATCAGACCCTCAAAACCTTATGCCGACACATCATATGTTAATTGCGACATCATTCATATTTTGCCACATCACTAAATATCTGATGTGGCAGCCTCCAAAATACATGCTTCCTAACTACTATCTCATCCATCTTTTGCTACGGTATATACAAAAACTTCATCTTAACAAACACTACCTCTTGTGAGACTTTCTCATACTACTTTATGCATGCATATGTTTTTTTCATTGATATAATTACATATGTTACATAGGCTATGAATGCTCTTATTTATTATAATTAACACCTACTATTCATTATACCATTTTTAATCTATTTCCATATGTTATTCTTCTTCATAAATATTATACTAGCAATTGTAGCCTGCCTGATTTCTAGACATATGCTTTTAATCGCATCTCTTCTAACTTTTGCAAGATAAATGCTTCTATTATCCAATGTACCGTGCTCATCACCATCTCACTCAAATTTTCATGTCAAACAGTAAAATGGTAGATTAACCAATGATGGTGCCATCTTTTGGTAACGGAGTCTAACTATCTTCTTTCTTAGAAAGCTTTGATGAGTCCATTTTTCACGGCTAATCAAGGGTTTAAAAGCTTGTCTTCTAGCACAAAAGTTTCATTAACTTCTTTGTTTACACGTACAAAGGACGTTAGCAAAAAAAAAACACATTTTACTCTAGCAGATATGTGGAGATGAGTCCATTTCTTTGATAAAATTCTACAAGTCTTATTAGTTCTTACATATTATTTAAACATTTGCTATTGAAAAGTTTGGAATTAAGGCAATTTTTCACTTTCAGCTTCACCTCTTGTGACTTTAAACTTACTTTGACACTCATCTTACTCTCTAACTTCCTCTCCTACACAATAAGTTACGCTCGATTATAACTATTTACTTGCATACTTTTTAATCAATGTCAATCTATGATTTTTATTCTTATCTTCAATTACATAGGTTATGAACAACCATAGTCCATGTGTAATTAATAGTTATTTTTTTAGTAAACTATTCGCAAACTAAATATTCAAGATATCCGCGCAACGCGCGGGCTTATATCTAGCGGAGAATGTTTCAGGCGATAAAAAAAGTTCCACTCAAGCTTAAAGGAAGATTTTGCTGCACGACTATAAGAACTGCAATGTTGTATGGAAAATAATAATAGGTGGTAAAAAGCCAACAAGAAAGTAAACTTAGTATTGAAAAGATGGGAATGATACCAATGGATGAGTGGTTACAGAAGATAAGACAAGAATAAAAATACAATCATTAGAGAGAAAAGTGTGTAGTACCAATTCTAGAAAATGTGGTAGAGCCTCATCATCGGTGGCTTGTACATGTGTGAAGACTTGTAGTTGCAACAATGAGGAGGGTTAATCGATGGAGGATAGTACAATAGTTGAGATGAAGAAAAACCATAGGCCAAATATTACGAGATATTTAGTAGTAAATGGTCTATCTTTGGACCTAGTACATGACAAGACTTTGCAGCATCAATTGATGCTTGAAGTCACTCACCTTGTGGAAAAATAAAATCTAGTGGCTGTTGTTGTTTAGTACTTTCATTTCTCCTATCCCCCCAACCTCATTTCCATTGCTTGTCCGATGTGAAGCATGGAAGTAGATAAATAATAAACGACTTTTAAGTTCACATAACAAATATGATGAGATAATATATCTCACTGATGTATTGTTTCTCGTCCTGAACATGTCTGTGTTTGTCTATGCATGTTTTTCTGGCTTGACAATTTTATGCAATGTTGAGTTTGTTCTTTTCTTGCTGTTAATTTTGTAAAGATAAAGAAGCAATTTTAATTCATTCTGAACATTGATATCTCTTGTTGTGCTTGAATAGGTGGGCTACCTATCTGCATCAATAAGAACAGTAGCTGATGCCAGAGTGGGTGACACTATCACCCACCATTTTAGAAAGGCAGACAATTCACTCCCTGGATATGAGGAAGCCACTCCTATGGTGTTCTGTGGCCTGTTTCCTATTGATGCTGACCAGTATTGATTTCTTATATGCATTTTTTTTTCTTTGTTGAACAAAAGAATTGTATTGTATTGTTAATCGTTAATGTTGCCGGAGTTAATCAATTTTTTTTGGTTCTGTTACCAGATTTCCCGAGCTACGAGATGCACTTGAGAAGCTTCAACTCAATGATGCTGCACTGAAGGTGGCATTATATACTTATATGCTGGAAAATAGTGCATCTTTCGTTTTAGGCATTTGGCAAGGGGAAATAATTTGCATTTTTATGTATATGCTATCATCTTTCGGTTGTAGCTTGCTCTTTATCATTAAAATTATTATTTTAGTTAGAATAGATTTAACTACCAATTCACCTTTTCTTTAAGTTGTTTGGCTTGATATTAAGTTAATTATTCTGTTGCACTTTTGACTTAAGATTCTTTCATAGTAGTTATTAATTATTTGAAGAGTATATTTTCTTTTCCGGTTTTCAGTTTGAACCTGAAACCTCAAGTGCTATGGGATTTGGCTTTAGATGTGGGTTTCTGGGTCTTCTCCACATGGAAATTGTTCAGGTTTGATTTTATTGAAGTATGTAGTATCTACTCTTTGGCTTTCGTAGGAAATGCTTGAATGTTCTTATATTGCTTAGTTCTTAGAGATAAGGTTAAAAGTTCTGATTAATTTCAGAAACCTGGTCTTATATTTTCAAGCACTTTATATTACAGGAGAGACTTGAGAGAGAATACAATTTGAGCCTGATAACTACTGCTCCAAGTGTTGTATACAGAGTGAACTGTGCTAATGGTGATACTGTAATTTCTTCTCATTCCTAAGCTCCCTTTCTATGCAATAATTTTTTTTTTTTATAAACGATTCATTAAAATTGAATCTCCTTTATATTTTTCAATTGTTTGATATTGACACCATCATTTTTGTCCAAATCACATAATGCTTGAAGGTTGAATGCTCAAATCCATCTTTACTTCCTGAGCCTGGTATAAGAAGATCAATTGAGGAGCCAGTTGTTAAGGTTATTTCTTGCACTTGTCGTGTTTATTGTTCCCTTTTTGAAAAACTGAAGCAGTTCAGGTTAAACCTATTAATTTATAAATATTGTGTGTCCACACATATGGTCTTAACTTGTAATTAATGCATACAGATTGAGATGCTTACGCCAAAGGACTATATTGGCCCGCTTATGGAACTGGCTCAAGAAAGAAGAGGGCAGTTCAAAGAAATGAAATTTATGAGTGAAATTAGGGCGTCACTCACCTATGAATTACCACTAGCTGAGGTATTTGTTTGCATTGATTCTTGTGGGTTTACCCTGTAGCTGTAAATCATGTGCCTCTGTTTGACTAGTTTGGGCTTCCATGTATCTGAATCTCCTTGAATATCAATCTTGTAGATGGTTGGTGATTTCTTTGACCAGTTAAAGTCAAGAAGTAAGGGTTACGCTAGTATGGAGTATACTGTTATCGGGTAAGTACTGAAAGCATGGTTTATTGATGATTTGGTGGAATACATGCTGTTGAGTGTTGGAAATTGTAAAATCCATGATTGTAAGGCGTAATTAAAATAATTTTCATAAATAATTAAGTAGGAAATACCTATAGTTAAGGAATTTTAAGTTAGTGCTGCATTAAACATCTTGAAAATGAGAGGTAGGAATGGACTGGGGCCAAGAGAATTTCTCTCTAGCAATTCCAAAATGTTCCAAGATTCAAGTTGGTAGTAGAGGCTGGTTTAAATACAGGAATATGTGGGCAACAGCTGCAACTAGACTTATGATGACACTTAATGAGGATTCTATCTTTGTCTCTCATTAAATGACATTATAATGTTAAGTGTGAGAAGACCGTTTTTGGCTTAAAATCTTCCTAATTAATTTCAGATACCCTGTACTATGTTCACCTTGTTACCTTTTTATATACCTTGTACTCTGTACTGGAATGGAAGAGGAATGCCTTTTCCAATTTAAAATGCATTATATTTGTATTTATATTTTTAAAGCTATCTTTGTCTATGTTAAATGAAATTATAATGATAAGTGTGAGAAGGTCGTTTTTGCTAAGAATCCTCCTAATGTTCTAATACTTTCTGCTATTTAATTTTCAGTTACAAAGAAAGTGATTTAACTAAACTCGACATACAGATAAATGGTGAATGTGTGGAGCCATTGGCTACAATTGTGCACAGAGATAAGGTACCTTAGTAGTTCTCTTTTCTTTAGTCTATATATGGATTGTTAAAAAAAAAATTGCCACTCGGGATATTGCCTATTACAATATAAATAAAACTTGACAGCATATTTGTGAGATATACTAATGTACCATACCAGGTTGGAAAACCAGAATTGAATGTATTCATTCAATCGGTTCTTTTTTATCTGAAAGAAAATTCTGGAAAAAAGCATTCTTTAACTCTGAACAACTATTTTTTGAAAAAATACTCCAGCATTAGAAAAGATTACAACTTCACAAGTAATTATATGAAGTAAACTTGAAGTGAAAAAACTTATAAACAACTCTATATATACCGTTCTTGCTGGTTTCCAGTAAAATATAGCACCTGCATTAAAATTTTCCACATTAAACAGCCACTCAATAAATGGTAACCCAACCATTTAATCTCCCCTAACATTTTTTTCCCCATCCAACTGCACTGCACTCCTCCTCTTTCCTCTATTTGTTTCTGAATTCGCTTCCACTTGTCATTTTTTTTGGCAATGCACTGTTTCTCCTCTCCATATATATTCTTTTGAGTCTTTGTTATTGTTGTTAAAATTAAAATAAATAACCCTTGTTAAAGATCGCAGCTCCAATATTTCTTTTATTTAAAAGTTATAGTCAATAACCTTCTGGGGTTGGCCTACTTGTGAAGGGTTGGACCTAGGAGTCTGCTCCTCTCTAGATTTCAGGTTTGGATCCCTCAGGTGCCAACAATTCATGTGTTGGGCCAATCCATAGAGAGCTTTGCTCTGGCTTCAACTGGCCCCTTGCTGGTGGATGGTGCGACTGGTCCCCCCGGATTAGTTGGTCCTTGGGCCAGATACTGAGTTTTCAAGAAAAAAGTTTTTGTCAATTCCTATTGAAATTTGTCAATTCCCATTGGATTTGCACACCCATCAGAATAAAAGTGTTGATGTTGTTGCTCCGTTCAAGAGGTCGTTAATTGCTATTGCTCCACCCATGAATAGGTATCAAAGTAATCATGCTCCTGATAGAGTGTATATGGATCTGAGATGAGTTTTAACGGAGACTAACATAGTAAGTTAGGTGTTACTTGTGAATTGTGATGTTGAAGATTTAATCCAGATGTTATATTTAATAGGCAACAGTACAAGCATGTACAGAACAGTTTGTAAGTTTTGTCCTACTCGAATTATTTAATTCTACCAAATTATATTTTTGCGAGCATTTGGGTTGAAGAGAAATGGAAGATAAATTTCTACCTTTAGTAATCAGAACAGTTGATCAGACCTGTAATTAGTATCTTATTCACTGAGTCAATAATAAAAGAGAATCGAGATGTGAAAAAAGAATTGTTACAGTTACAGTTATAAGAAGACTGACTAGGAGGAGGTTTATCTTTAGTTGGCTGTCATCTCTTAGGAAAGCGTGTTTCACAAATTGTCTTGTTTTGCATGAGCAATGTTTCATGTAATATGGACTGTACCTTTATAGTTAAATTTGTCTGCATTTTCATGATTATGCTTTTTATTTTATATCAAAAAATTGTCAGAAAATCAACATAGGACTTGTATTTTCAGGCGTATTCTGTGGGAAGGGCTTTGACTCTAAGGTTGAAGGAGCTCATACCACGGCAAATGTTTAAAATACCAATTCAAGTAAGATCGAATATTCCTAGGATATTAATTCAAACTTAAAAAAAATAAAATTGTTCTATGGTTTTCCTGCTTTATATGTGCCTAACTTTCACTTCGCTGTTTACTTTCTCTTTCTCCCCCTCTGATTCAGTTATGAAGAGTTTAATATATTTTTAAAGTCATGAAACTAACCACAATAACATATCATTGGTATCTCTGTTCTAGGCATGCATAGGAGCTAAAGTGATTGCTAGTGAATCGTTATCTGCAATAAGGAAAGATGTATTAGCCAAATGCTACGGTAAGACAAGTTGCAAACCTGGAGGGATCTTAAATAATTTTAACCGTGGTTATTTCCAACTTATTTTTATAAAAAAATTATTTATCTATTTAGAAAAGAAAATTTCTTCCTCCCATGTAGATATTTACTATTTAGAAAAGAATAATAAATGCATGCACTGATTTGAAGACACGCTTATATTTACGGACAATTTTTTTTCTATCTAAAAAAGTACTTATATGAAGGGATAGATGTATCTGTAAATAAATATGGGCAGTAATTTATTTTGCAGTACCTTTGATCCTTTTAACTTACATGCATTATGCTTGTCTTATTTCTGATTGCCTGGGTTGCTTGTTTCCAATTGTTTTGGTTTGATGATATTCTTCTAGGTGGGGACATTACGAGAAAAAAGAAACTGCTTAAGAAACAGGTACCATATTTTAATTTTCTCTTTTCTACGGTGAAATAGGTTATGACAGTTGTGTGTTTCTCTTCAGTAGTATTTTTGACAGCATAGAAAATTAATTTTGTTTCACCAGCAATCGGTGGAAATATGAAATTAAATTGCTGATGCGAAATTCATGTATTCATTCTGAACTTTACCTTAGATTGACCAGAATAGTACTAACGTCTTTCTCCAACCAGGCTGAAGGAAAGAAGAGAATGAAATCAATTGGTAAAGTTGATGTGCCTCAAGAAGCCTTTATGGCAGTTTTGAAACTTGAAAAGGAGGTACTCTGATCATGTTTGCATGTAAGTTGCAGCATTGGTTGGATGTAATCTGACCAACAAACATGAATATAAACGAATGATATATACCTCAGGTGAATCCCTTATAGTATCACATTTATTTTTCTCTAGCCCATATATTTTATTGCGTCCGCTGATTTCCTACTCCGTGGGCAAAATGAGTCGTGCTATATAACACTGCTCAATTGTAAATATATCGGGAAAATTCGATGTATTCTTTTGTTATAATATGATCCAAATGTAATCAATGATTCTTAGCGCATGTACAGCATTTTGGATTTGGATTTTGTATTATTTCCTCATTAACTCTCTTTGACCTGAAAAGGTTGAAATATTTGGCCATGCAAGTGTTAAGCCACTATATACACACAACCCGTATAAATATTTAAGCCGATTCAATTTTTTATGAATGATTGTTTTGGTAAAATTTAGTCTCATTTTTAATATATTGTTTACTTTAGAACTTTATTAGAAAAATAAAGAATTTGTTGAAAACTTAATAATTCTAACACGCAAAAGTACAAATTATATTGATTATCATTCTAGATTATATGATGCAACATTTTCTCACTTTATAAAAATGTAGAATTGTCATTTATCTTCACTCAAAATAAAAGCTTTGAAGTTTTATTTATTTAATTTAAAAAGATTATACAATGCTCCGACCAATATAATTTCATCTAGTACTTTTGTCTAAACAATCCACATAATGACATTACAAACTTCTAATACTTAAATCACAACTCAACATACCTGATTTTAAAAGCAGGTATGATCAAAGTCAAATATGATTGATAATCTTTAAATTAAGATCAAATGACGATGTAAAAAATTGATAATCGCTCTTTAATTTGTAGTATATTTTTTCCACTTAATACATTCTCAAAAAACACCTAAATGTGTGGGATGATGTGCAAATAGCTTTAGATGGACAATGTAAAACAAAGTAACGCTATCTGAACTTCACTAAAGTCTTTTTTACATATTTTAGAACATTCGTGCTCATCGCAAAATTATTCAAAAATCACCAGAAAAATTTACTATTGTGTTTCAAAGAAAAAAGGCATAATTTGTGCCCAAAAAAAAAAGTAGCGATATAGGAATGTTATGTCATTGATTTATGGTTCACAA
>Ga0315913_1005081_pt1 | contig 15975 bp, 8 predicted proteins | sample MpolsnodulesMG_FD_207736 | JGI IMG/M metagenome (GOLD analysis project Ga0315913, IMG submission 207736) | Medicago polymorpha root nodule microbial communities from Los Angeles, California, United States - small nodules | ecosystem: Host-associated > Plants > Roots > Nodule | place: USA... | reverse complement strand
GTTGTACTGCAAGCTTCTTTAGAATGTCAACTGTCAAGTAAAGCTATCCTATTTTCATTTTATTTTTATTTTTATTTTTGGAAGGATTTAATTTATTCTTTTAATTTCTTAAAATCTGCAAATTACGATAAAGATTTGCTAACTTGTATATACGACGTCCCCTTCTTTTAATTATGACTTGTTTTATTTTAGTTTATTCGAAGGTTTATGTTGGAAGACATCGTTTATGTCCCGTGAGTTTAACTCAATTAGTAGGACAATATATTATTATATGTAGGGGTCGGGTTCGAACCCCATACATCCCACTTATTCACTTTATAAGATGAATTTTAGCCACTATGCTACCTGACAAAAAAAACATCATTTATGAAGGTGCATTTATGAAGACATCTTTTAGCAAGTTATCCTATAGACATTTGTTAAAAGATACCAACTAATTTTTATAAATGTGTTTTTTTAGCAAGTTATAACTAAAATGTTGATAATCACTTCTTAAGGTGTGGATTGGTAAAAGACATCTTCATGGATGTCTTCTAGCAAAAACTCTTATTTGAATATGTGTAGCTTATGTTAGTTTTAAGAGTTGTATCTTTTATTCCTTTAATCAATTTTGCAAATCGAGTTCATGACCGTCAAGTATGTTGTGTGCACGATAATTCGAAGGGAGATTCTACGGTGCAGTCAGAAAACTGACTTTTTTGAAAAAGTTAATTTTGATTTTAATGTTTGATTCATTTTTAAATTGTTGATTACTGATTAATGATTAATAGTAATTCATCTAGTAATGCTTGCAATATCTTGGACTTACATGTACTATTTTATCGTTGTCATCTTTAACATGCAAACAGATTTGATGATATTATGTGATAGTCTTAAGTGTTACACTTTGCGGGGTGTTACACTTAAAACAAAGTAGGATAAATGAGATTAAGTGTAGTCTTGTTAATCTGATGAATTGATGATACTATGAGGACTGAACTTTTAATGTCACTGTACAAACAATGGGGTGTTACTCACTACACTTTTGATGTTATAGTGTTAACTTCATCAGAAAAGTCATTTTCACGACTTCACCATAGAATTTTCCTAATTCGAAATCATCTTGTTAGAAAATAATACTACCTCCGTCCCTAAATATAATACCATTTTGAGAAGAAAAAAATTGTCTATTTTTATAAAATCTCTTTGGTATTTCCAAGTACATTAATTAATTTTTCACCAACATATCCCTATTTATTTTATATCTTTTTCTTCAATCAGCATTAAATACTATGTTGAAAATATACACTAACTCTCTCTTAAAGGATAAAATTGTAAAAACAATAATAGTTACAAATAAATTTATTACCATTTTCAATTTTCTTAATTCCCGTTATTTTTTCAAAAGGGCCTATAATTAAGGACGGAGGTAATAACATTTTAAAAGATTTGGTACTTGTGTCTTCTGAACTAAGTGCTTTGAAAAATAATTGGTCAGCCACAACACTAAATATTACATGTTAATTAATGTGACTATTTTATTTATTTTTTAATTTTTTTTATTTATATTGCCTAAATTTTGTACCTAAATACCTGTGTAAGACTATCTCGTGCTTTGATAAGATAATTGCAGCATAGTTCAGAGTGAGGCGTACGATTAGTTGCTGACAATTACCAAAAACTAGAGTCACTAAACTTAGCAATGTATCTCCACTGATCAATAGAAGATTCTGTGAGATCTAATACATAGGTTGAAATATCATTGCTCAAATGATGAATTATATGGTTTTTAGTAACCTTTTTCTTTAGATGTCTGAACTTGTTTGTGTGAGCTAGTTTCTTTTGCTTCTAGTTTTATGCATCGATGCAACTGTTTTCATGAAATGTATAATGTACTTCATATTGAGATTCCAAACAGACTATTAAGATGATAAAAAGAACATTGAGGTGAATTACAACTTTTTCGGATACATTGAATTCCAAACAATCATATTACAATCGTCTTCAAATATATTTATACTAGGTCTCTCGATGTTACAAGACTAAGATCTTACCACTCAAAGTTTAGACAAAACTCTTCTCTCATTTTCTCATTCTTTCAATAAAATTGTGTTTTTTTAGGGTTAAATAAAAAAAAATTGTCATCTAAAGATCTGCTGCTGCTGAATGGAAATCTAGATAATCCACATCTACCACACAATCCATGTGGCCAACACATAACATATCTATTGGATTCCCTATAAATATGCATAAAGCAAACATTCTAATCTAGAGAAATCAAATGTTTGATATTTGCCATGATGGTCCATCCCATGGAACTCACAATTTTTCCACTATTGATAATACGAACAACCATCTTCGAATCTGATTGACTTGGACAATCACATTGGAGATACTTTTACTCCTAATTGTACCAAAGTCTTCGTACACTCTCACATTTCCGTCATATCATATGTATCATGCCCCATGTTTTTAACAACCCTATTCGCCCAAGAGCAAGAAAAGAGGGAGGGACTACTTAGACTAGTTAATCGATAGAGCCCGACACAAATACAGGATCAAAAACCACACATTCAAACTCCATTGTCGTCTCTAATCAATACTTTTAAATGCTTCATTTATTCATATATTCAAACAAAACCGACCGTTTGGAGGATTTATCCACCCAATGATACTGGTAATCTTTATTAAAAATTATTAAACATCGAAGAATGTTCAACAATTTTTCGTAATATGGCAAATGTTAACTTGTGCCCTCAAGGGCACATGTTAAGAAACTCTTTATGTTAACAATTTCATGTTTTCCAATGTAAAGTTACTCTTTTTAGGTTCCTTAACATATGCCCTAAGTGAACAAGTTAACATAACCCTAAAATTATTAACCTGCAAATCAAATATATATAAAATTGATATGAAAAAGTGATGCAATGTTCAATTCCACAATGCTTCAAATTGAAGTGAGAAGTATCACTTTATAAGGGACATGCATTTTGTGGCTTCCCTTGCAACCCGATGTGGGACTCACATCTTGCAAGAGCTTGGAGTCATTCATATTCACCTCTCTCTCTATCTCTTCACTTCTCTTGTTTGCTTTTTTTTCTTTCTACAATCAATCAATTAATTCATCTTATTATTAGTCCTTCAATTTCAGTGAGTTGAATAATGTCAGGAATCTATCGCCTTATAGCTGCTCTTTCTCTGGTACGTACTAAACAACATTATTATCAGTGTGTTTGGTTGTATGGTGACAAAAATTGAGCTGAGTTCAGTTATTTTTTAAATTGATTCGGACATTGAGTTGAATGTAAAGTGACTTTTGGTATAAAAGTTTATTTAAGCTGGAAATCAGAATCAATCATGAAGGCAAAATTATGAATATCCAAACATGTCAAAATCAAGTCTTTACCTCTGAAATCAATTTTGACTTCTTCGTTGATCTTTGTACTTTTCCCTTAAACTCTCGTGAATAGGATATAACTTATGTAAATTGAGTAATCTCATTCATTGATAGATATTACTTGTTTTACACTCTACACTTAGCTCTTCTTTTCCCTTAGATCCTTCAGGATTTTGCAAGAGATCTTGAAAATACATCTCATATATACTTATTGAAGATATGGTAAATTATGTCTTTAGTTATTTCTTAATTTATTATCATATATCTAGAAATGCAGAAGCTGGAACTGTTTACCATTGCTTACTGAGTATTTATGGTTGCAACATTACACGAATATTAGATAAAGAGTGCAAAGCAATATGTTCGCACAGATACTGTACAATGCATAAATATATTATATAAGATTGAATGTGATTCTAATCAATTAATTTTTTCATAATGTGCAATGTTTGATTTAGAGTTGAAAATCAATCCTTAGCATTTCATAACCAAACTGAAATATGTGTCTTATTTCAGGGCAACTGGTAATGCACTCCAAACACATTGTTGATTTGAATATAAGTGGCTGTAAGCTACATGATGCTTTGGAGGATGCTTTGAATATAAGTGTCTATAGTTAGTTGATGAATCCCTTCATTGATAGTGAAAAATGAATCAAATAGAAGTTTTCAAACATGAATCACTCACTCCACATCATACTCACTTTCAACTGAAATCAATTTCGAAAATCAAATTCATTTAAAATAAAGTTTGCTAACTCCACACCATATTTAGTTCACTGGTTTTTGTTTGAAGCCAAATGAGAGGAATTTAAATGAAATAAGAAAATAATAAGACAGATATTTCTCAGAAAATAACATCATTTCTTTACATATGATAATTGCAGAATATTTCAGTTACCGACAATACACGAAACTAGAGTCACTAAACTTGACAAGGTATCTCTCTTTATTGGTTTATAGAAGATTTTGTGAGATCTAATACATTCTGAGGTTGTAGATATCATTACTTCCTTTATTGTTTGATTGACATTTTCTACCTTTGATACGTACTGTAAAGGAGTAGATCAGTCATATTGTTCCTAGTTTTTTTACTTTCTTTATTTCATGTAGGACACAAGTAGAGATGGACAGTACTATTTTTTAAAGACACTAACAAAGTTTAGATATGTAAACACAGAATGAAATGAATAGAGTTATTAATTACAAGACATTAACATCTAGTTATTTTTTTCTTTGAGATAGTACTTATATTAATTAAAATGACACTAACAAGTAACAATCATTTTACAATCATTTTTATGGGAATTTGAACTCCATCGCTCGAGATTACAAGATCAACCTCTTACCACTTAAAGTTTAGATATGTAAATACTGAATGAATAAAGTCGTGGGGTAGAAGGGAAACCCTTCGGTAAAACTCTTCTCTCCTATTCTCATTCTTTCAATAAAGTTGTGCTTTTTTTTATCAATTTTGGATTCCTAACATATAAATATTTTGTAATTTCACATCTAGGTTCGTCAAGTTAACTGACGTGGAGCTGAAGCAGTTGCTGCGGAAATGTCCATCTCTTTAGAGTTTGAATCTCTATGAAATGTCTAGGTAGACACTACAACTCAAATACTTATTTCCAAGTTGTCTGGCCCTTGGGTGGGATTAACTCATAGCATGACTCTTGTTTACTTTCATAGATGAAGCTTACAGGAAAGTATGCCTTATGACAAGTCTCATGTTTTTTATCTTTGTGATGCCTGTAAACTCTTGGATTTCTGAAGAATTTTATACACAATTCCATCTAATACAGACTGATAAGAGAAGTAAGTTTGGCTTGCAAAATCTTACAAATCAAGGTCTTCAATGTATGTTGAAGTGCAAGGATCTTGTATCCCTTAATCTGACTTTGTAAATCGATGATCAACTTGAATATTTTCTAATCTCATTTTGTGAAAGTAATAAAGTTGTATCTAATTGTATGTGATAGGTGTGTACGTGTGATGTGTTATATAGCAAATACGCAGAGTTGTAACTCCTTAAAAGACGCACAAGAGACTCAATAACTATTGTAGAGAATTCTTTCTCTCAATAATAAACAGACGACACTTCCTCTCAATAATAAATTCTTCTCCCCTAATCAAAAGAATGCGAAATTGTTAACAAATATTTAAAATCGTGTAAAATGGAATTTTCAAGTTAATATCATGCTATGAAGAAAAAACACGGTCACACGGATACAGACACCAGACACGACACAGAAGACACAAAGAAGTCTAACACCATTTTTTTAAAATAAAATAATTCAATGTAATCACATGCATTGGTGTCATGTCAGTGTCAAAACCACACCTTTGATCAAATGTGTCGGTGCTACATGGATATCATAATGTAAAAAAAAAAATCCTTCCAACTTTATTATAGAGTGTTTTTTTTAATGAAAAAACTTCAATATAAAACCAATTTCATCCAACAAAGACCAATATATGTTCAATTTAAATCTAAATTAAAATAATTATTAGATGAAGTCCAACGATTTACCATTAAACTAGCACAAATCATAATTATTCATAATCATAATTTTATTAGTTTACATATAAAAAGTTAAACTCCTTATCAATTATTGATTTACTATGGACCAATGGACAAAACCTCAGGGATTTCGGAACGTTGGATTGTTTGAGAATTGTAACTACTACCTCTTTTATTTATAAGATTCCAAGGACCCTTGCACATGTAATGTGAACGATGTGGAACTTGCACTATGAAGATACAGACACTTAATGCTTAGAAAATCAGAAACATGGCAACAGGTTCAAACATTAAACAGGTTTATCTAAAACAATGTTTCTTAAAGGTGGTGTAAGATTAACCTTCAATAGTAAAGTATAGCAAACAAAAATCCGTTAACAAAGCTACCTTGTAAGGTGATTGCCTTACTAATACAAATGTAAGGTCTAACTAAACCGACAATGTCGAGATTGTTATGTTAAACGTTTTTTTGTGGTTACTCAAGTTCGAAACCGAAATCATGTATGTGATTTTTCAGGTGGTATATGTCACTATGTCTATAGGGAATGAATATTATCAAAAGATAAAATAAAAAATGAAAGATAAAATATATATTTATTATTGTAAAAAGGATCGCAAGCCTTAAAACCAAATTAGATACTAAGTTTTAGAATGTGAAAATTGAGAAAGAGGATTTGAAAAAATCAAGCCTTACAGCAAACTTAGGGAAAGCACAATTGCTTTCAAAGGGATGATATCTATCTATGCCACAAATATATTAATGAGACTCCTAGTCCTAGGTAAGAGAATGAAGAAAATGTTTTAAAAACATGACCATCTTTGAAACAATATTCAAACTTTTATATTAAAATGGTTTTATTTTATATTTGGTCTCTTACGTTTATTTAGATTTTAAGTTGGTCCCAATATTATTTTTTTGGTAGTGTGTTTAAAGACTCGATCTAGTTCCTTTGTCGGTTAGTATTTTCTCTTTTTTGAAACAGCATAATGTATTAACAACACCATAAACGCACAAGCCGTACGATTAGGAATTAGTTGGTCTCTTTTGTTAAATAAATATTGAGTTAACATTGTGTAAAACATATTACGTGTCTAACAGGAATTCAATGTGGCTTTTAATACAAATGATTATTTTCATATTGTCTCAAACGTTGATTTAAGGTTTAAATTTGCTCACCTACCTTAAAAAGATGCAATTCTGTTCTTTGCGTTAGTAATGTTACGACTAATAGGCCACTTTTGTTAAGTGTTGACTTAACTTCGTGTGAACTCATTTTTCCCTTATCCATAATACCATTAGATTTGGGTTGTCAACAACCAAAATTGTTTCCCCTGAATTTCTCAAATTTAGGGTTCTAAAACTTCAGATTTTGAAGCATCAATGTCACCAATGAAGGTGTTTTCCAAGAGTAGTGTAACTGTATGATTTTGTCACTCACAACCATCTAGCACTGTCTAGGCTGCAGAAATGGACCGTGTTCGAAATTTTCTTCTTGTCGCTATATTGTTTATTGTATTCTTTGAACTATAAAGACTCTTGCAAATTATAAGAGAAAAATTTTAAGATATTAAATGGTATGCAGGAACTTTCATGTAGTAATGTGTTCTTCAAGTTCTTTTTACAATTTGTCTTATTGCGGTTACTAAAGTAGTTTTTGTCAATGTTTTGTACTGGATCGTGATTGTGTAAGATGTAATTACTTTGATTGGTTTGAAGAAGATGAAATTGTTGGTATTGATGAAAAGGATCGAAATTGAAGGAAATTGATTAGAAGATTAAAGAAATTGAAGAATAATTTGAAAATCTAGGAAAAGGATATGAAAATTGCAAGACAAAGGAAGAATTGTGTTATTCCAAAAAGATGGTTTGAAATTTTTCTGTTGGCAACTTTGTATGCTTTAGATTGAATCTCTTTAATGGCAAATTTATTAGATTTATGTTCGCTTCATTCAGAAACAAACTAAGCTGCATATCATATCATTGTTTTCCAAATCTTGTATCAAACACGATCACAACCCAGATTTTCTGGTTTTGTTTGTTTAGATTGAGAATTTTTGTTTCACTATTTATTCCACACACAACTACAACAATTTATTTATTTATTGTCAAATTTTTTAAATTTCTTCTAAAACAAATGCCCAGTTCAATAAAGCAAAATTGTGCTTCCTACAACTTTTATCAGCGAAAACAATTATATATTCTTCACATTCTTACTTTTGTCAAAAAAAATAATCTTCACATTCTCAGTGACGAGCATCTTTTAGAAAAAGAAAAAACTAGCATGAAAAACTTCCGACTAAAATACTTGGAAGCAACTTGTGCAAAAATGTTACTGCTGAATGTAAGCTAATGACGGACATGATTGATGGCTTACGTTTACAGCGAAAATCATGAAACCAGAAACACATTACATTTACGGCAGGTCAGATAACATCAAATTACTCTGCCTAACCTATATAAACATCGTAAAAGCCAGCGTATTTAAAAGTACTACTATCAAAATATCAATGTTAGTAGTAACTAAAACGTTGGCAGGGGAAAAAATTATTCTAGCTAGAAACGGCGACAGGAAAATTAAAAAGCGTAGTCAGCATAAATGACGATTAACGGAACATAATATATGCATTCTATCATATCATACTCAAGGGAAATGCCAGTTTTTCTTGCAACACAAGGATAGAGAGTGATCATTTGCTACCATTGTGTTTAAGGGGAGCCGGAAAAATGTGTCTAACTTGTTTTCAATCGTTAACAGTAAACATCTCTTCCTATGTTGCTACCAATGAAGCAACAGTTCAAAATTCATGTCCATGTTAAGCAACTTCCCTCAAATTCTACTACTTTGTTATGAATTAAAACTATAGGCTCAGCCGCCACTAAATTGGAAAAACATGGTTTGTTCACTAGGATGTATTAGAGCCAGTAAGGCATCTTTGAAGAAATTTTTGCCTTTACAAAGGGAAAAAGATTTGAAGCGAAGGTTGGGAGGGAAAAGGGACAAAGAAGAAAGTAATAAGGCATGATCACCATAATTTTTCTATGAGTAAGGTAACATGATACAAAGCAGATCACTGCAAGGATCCCACATGGAGATACCTGGAAAATACATGCACGATCCACCATTCTTACAATAACTTCCGGCCAAATGCTTCTTTCAGCCTTTTTCTTTATGTGTCTCTGGATCTGAACTGCAAAACAAAGATTGATCGACTATTATCAATAACAATAATGAATTAAACTATCCTGGCACAGAACAAGAAACTGATGTGGGATTGGAGTTATAGGTCGGTGAAATATAAACTTGAACATTCTTTTATAATCATATTAAGATTCACATAGTTAAGTTTTAACCAGCACACGAATGAATAATGTCAAAAAGACGGGATATACCAAATAGTAGGCCCTACTTCATTTCATTAGATTCATAAAAAAGGAAGGGTTAAAGGCAGACCAATACAACAGCAAGTCCAGTATTCCAACAAACCACATACACCACTATTCTACACAGGCGAAACAGATGCATCCATGTAATTTTACTATAATGGCATGAATATTGTCAGAAATTTACGGGACTTCAGTTTTACTTTGTTTAGGTACTGCTTTAAAATTATTACCATAAATCTGTATTAGACTCCGAAAACACTAGAGAGATAGCAGGTAGAAGGGCCGCAACTTTAAAAAATTTATAAAGCTTGTGTCATTATTATAAAGTTTAACACTAGTTTATAAAGTTTTCGTGTTATATAAAATTTTATAAAGCTTACACAGTGGAGATAGCTGGTACTGAGTTTTTATGTCATATACAAAGCTAGTCGTATATCAAAATTAGAGGAATGCTATCTACAATCTCTCTTACACTCTCTCTCAAACACTCCCTCAATCATTGGTCCACATCATTAATTTTTTTAAACTAAATACCTGCTAACCGGCTCAGCTTGTTTACACACCCTCACTAATTCTTTTTTTTCTTTTTAATTTAAACATCGAAAATAAAATCACTCCCATCCTTCTTCATGACTGCTGTGAACCCACAAACCTCCCAAGACAAAAACAACCTCTGCACAAACACAACTACAAATCTACCACATCTCAACAAACCAAACAAATAAAATAAAAATGGATTATTTATCTATTAAAAAAAAGGGTTCTTTAATTATTTTTTGTATATTATTCTCTCTCAATCTTCATTGCTTCTGCAAAATAAACCCCACACCAACAAGATGAAATTTGCTTGAACCTGACATATGTCGATCAATTGAGTCTTTCAGCAGCTCTAAGAGAAAGAAATGAGAGTATAATGATGTTTTGGTGCAATGGGTATTGTGGTGCTTGCATTTGGCGGTGCTGGTTTTGAATGCATGTGTGATAGGAGAAGGTTTATGGTGGATTAAAGGCTGCGTTTTTGTGTTTCGTTAATGAGGATTAATGGTGGTTTAATTAGGAAAATGGTTGATGGTGGTGGTTAGATGGGGAAGAAGACCCTTCAATGACTCATAGCTTCACCAGCTGCTTTTCTCGGTGCTTGATGGAAGTTGACAAAGTAAAATAAAAAAATAAATAAAATAAAAAAATTATAGTGCAGGTAAACAACCGGTAGCCGAGAAAAAAGTTTAAAATACTGATGACTTGGCCCAATGGCCCAATGAAAGAGAGTGTGGTTGTGGGAGAGTGTTTGAGCAACTGCCCATAGCACTTCTCTCAAAATTATAAGGCAGGCTTTAAGTACTTCCATTTCCACCATGTCATTATTTTCATCCATTACATCCTAATCTCACACTCTAAGTGACAACCTAATCAAGCTCACCCTTTGTCAGATAATAAACACTTAGTTACCCAGCCTTTTAGAGTGTATACGAGCAACTACAAAACAAAATGTTCAAAGAATATGAAACTGATAACTTCAACATGAGAGAATTTCCAACTACAAATTCCAGCAGCATCTAAGCATTAAGCCATCAATATGTGTACAACAAAAGAAATAAAATGGCTTCAGCCAATAATTTTTCTAAACATTGAACAATATTCTTAAACAAGTAACCTTAACAACATCAATACAAATCAAGCAAAAATACAAATATGGAAGGGAAGGGTAAGAATTGTACCTACCTTAAAGCATCAATGCCTAGACTTATTTTTGCAGCAGCGGAACTCGGCTAGGAGTGCTATATGATCTGAGGACCATCCAGGTGAAGGAAGTGCAGTGTCCTTCCTCAAACTCTCTTCATCCAATAACTCCAATAATGACTCCACAACTAATGAATCAGCTGAAACCAAAACCCGTATAACTTCATAAAAATATGATCAACAAGTCAAATTTATAACAAAAATGCAACATGGCAAGACATTCACCTGTGTAAAATATGTAGTCTAGAGTGCCAACAAAATCTCTAGTAACGCTTGTGAACAAAGGTTCATTTGTGCCGCCATCCAGTCTCCTTTTATGCTGCTCGAATGCAAGACCTGCTGTTCTTGCAAAAGACGAGTATGCACTGACCTAAAATTTGAAGCCACATACAACCAATAGTAAATTAAATAAGGCAAAAGATTGGAAAGAGTATATAGAACTAAAATGGGTAAAAATGCATCTTAAATAAACCATATCTTTAAGAGGTGCACTTTGATGAATATATTACCAGTGGCAATTGGTGAACCAACTTGCTATGAGGGCGTAAAATATTAAGTGGGTCAACTGTTAAATCAGGATGTGACGGGTCTACCTTCCCCATTGCAAGAAGTGCATGAGGAGCACTGCAACAAAGTTCAGAATAACCTTTATATAAACAAATAAATAACCCTTGCACAATTAAATAAAATAAAATTGAGAAAGAATTCACCATACCTTCCTGGAACAGAATTAAAGTCTCCACAAACCAACATTGGAATGTCCGCACTTGTAGCTATTTTTTCCAACCCCTTTAATAGAGTATGCACCTAAAGAAAAGGGAGAAAATTAGTAACTGCTACTTTCAAAACTAACCGTAAAGCATGAAACAAACCAAAAATATAGCTTACCTGCCAGAGTTTGACATCTTTCAAATCTTGCTGAACATGAACATGTGTATTTGCCTAAGTTCACAAAAGGAATATAAAAGTTAGTAGTAGAATTACTAAAAAAAAATAACCTAAATCTGTAAAGGAGGGCAGAAAGATGGGATAAATGACATATCTTACTTCAAGGAATATTGAAATGTGGTTAAAAAAATGAATCTCTGAAACCAGATATCTAAGATGGTTCCTTTTATGAGATTTTAGAGCAAATAAAAGGGAAAGAAAAGCAACTTAAGACCAGTACTATACAAAGATTTTATACATGACTAACAACCATCAGCAAAATAAGACACCAAACCACCACTACAACCTAAGAATGGTCTCTCTATCTCTCAGCATATACATCTTTATCAGATATTTGACAATGACGACTCTTACTGACAAATGGATGATTAATAAATAGTCAATATCCATGAAGTGTGGCACTTGATTATCCTTATGGGACAAATACTCAACAAATATTGCAATTACAATCTGGTACTGGGGAACAACAAATAAAAGCAATGAAAATAAAATGCCCTCTATGTAACAAACATCATGGACAATTAAGACATGAACCAAAACCACTGTAAATTAAAGCAACATAAAAGAGCTTACCACACAAAGAAGTTGTCTTTTCCCAAGATTGTCAACTAGTTGATTGTTAACTTTAGTTTCTAGAACCACTATTAGTGCAACATTATCCTAAGAATACAATGAAATTTTGGTAAGCAACAATCAGAGGACTATCCAGTAAAGCAGAACTGAAATGTAATCTTTAGGGAAATAAGTCACCTTGACCAGCCGATTCAAGGCAGTTTTCTTCTGAGCGGTTGGAATCATGGCCTCTGTTAAAGACTGAGCAGCCTTATTGAACTCAACCTGCACGCAAGCCACACATGATTCTAATGTCTGTAGAAATAGAACTCAAGTAACTGTAAACAAAAAAAAAGTCAATTCCCAACCTCATATTTCTTCACATGGGAAAATTTGTCTCTGCGAAAAAATGTCGCACAACCATCAATTGTGTTGCCACTGGATACCTGTAAACCCACAATAATCAGGTTAACATTAAAAACAAAATATATGAAGATTTAGGACCACAAGGGACCGGAGTATGGCAATAACCTCGGTTGTTTTTCTCTTGAAAAGACTGTGATAACCATGTTTGTCCAACTCAGGAGCAAAAAATTCGTCATAATGGTCATTTTGAATCTGGAGGGAAAAAGGTGAAGTGTTATCTTCTACATAAGCAATTATCTTCTACTTAATGTTTCCATATGTTTGCAAGGAATTGTATTGTGAACTTATAAGTCATAAGAAAATAAAACTTCTAAATTAAACTCCCACACCCTATCCAACCCATCAAAAAAAATACAACACTGATTCACATGCATGGAAATTATAGAAATGGTTTGTTGTTATTTATGAAATTCACAAGAGTATCCTAATAATTTATAACTGTGGCAATCCAAGTTTTAATACAATAGAATAAGCTGCACGTGGCAGATATTTTGACGCAACAAATTGCATAATCAAGCGTTCGTCAAAACGAAAAAGATTTGAACTTTAAAAAAGCGTAAAGAATTGTGGAATAAATTCAAATATTAATACAACAACAAACTCATAAAAACTTGAAGAAACAATAAATTAAATCAAGTTTTTCAACCACCATAACCAAGAACATGCTAATGTACCTCCTGAAGGCAAATAATGTCTGCAGCATAACCAACAATTTCCCGTAACAAATTTTGCCTGCGATATGGCCAAGAAAGTGCCCACGGAGGGCAGTAACTATAGAGATCATTTGAGGCACATGTCTCAGACAAGACATTGTATGACAGAGCAGTAAAAGTTCCCGGAGATGTCATTCGCCTATCTAGATCTAAATGCCCCATCCCATCAACACGTATAATTCGGCGCGGAATTGGTGAAGGAGCAGGAATGACCCTATTAGTTTGTAAAGTGCTAGCTTGTCCCACAGGTGATTTTGTCACTGCATCAATTACAGAACATTCAAACTTAAGGACATGACCAATGTCATCAGCAGTTGGGGTATAAGTCTTGGATCGTCCAACTTCGAACCAAGTTTCATTGCCATTTCTGATACCAGCTGGATACATAGGAGCTGCATACCCATTCGTCAAACTAGCACTTGATGCAGAGCCAGATAAGTTGGAATTCGAACTATTATATCGTCCAAACACCTCGTCCTCCTCATTTCCATTTTCATTAACTGCATTTGCAGCACGATCATGTAAGGCACGGTGATGCTGCCATGCATCTGAAAAACACTTTGCAGTGCAGTGATAACTTTTAGAAATAGGTATTTTGGCCTTGAGACAACCTACACACTGCATTGTGGCCGGCTCAGATGGATGTATGCTACATACAGCAACATTTTTATCACTTTGTACACGATACCTGCCACAAATGAAGATCAAAGGATGTAGTGTCAAAATAGAAAAGTCCAGCTTTTAAATAAGATCAATAGAAATTACAAAGTTGCAGAACATTTGAGATCAGTTTACTAACTCACTATAACCATGAGCTGACACACAAAACTTGAGCAGAATTTTAATTGCACAGGTTTTGCTTAAATGAACAGCATATCCCATTTCCAAGCAAGCAAACAAACAGATACGACAAAACATCGCTAACATTCATTACATACAGATCCAACAAAACATAGCTAACATTTATAGTTATGTGTCGTAATCCCTAAAAACATATTACCAATCATCAAATAATTAATAAAATAGAAAAACATAAAATAAAGGAAACAAATTATACAAAACACAAGTATGTATTAATCATCATTATCTTTTTCTTGGTTTCCATGTTATAGTTACGAAGTTTCCACCGCCGTTTAGTGGTAACTAATTTCCGTCTGTGAATTGGGCACACAAGTTGGATTCTCCCCTCCCAACTAAATTTCCTCTATACTTGCTTTCAAGAGGCAGGGATCAAACCCTAACCACTTGCTTTCAAGAGTCAGGGATCAAACCCTAACCACTTACTTAAGGAGTCCAAATCCCTTCCGGATCAAATCCTAACCAATTGCTTAAGGAGTCTAAATCCCTAATTATTCATCAACATTTTATTATGCCCTAATCCCTAAAATCACAACCAACAAAACAATACAATCAGAAATAAATAAAAAAATCTTCTTGGCAATAAAACACCATAGACCCATTTTATTAACTCTAAAATCTTTGCCCAATTCACAATTTACTTCAATCACATTCAAAATCAATCCAATAACAAGTATACTAGCACTTATGAAGCACAAACTCAGACACCAGACACGACACTGATAGTAATTTAAGAAGATAACAAAATTGAATGTATACACATCCATCAGTGCCACGTCGCGCCAGACAACAGACACGCCTTCCATCAGAAGTGTCAGTCATAACAATTAAAAACTAATAATTTAAAACCTAATAGCAACACTAGAAACACAAACTTGAATAACAATTAAAAAGAGAAAATTGAAGCAAAGAAAAAAAGAAGTCACCATTTGTAACGCAAGAAATGGCCATCTAAAGGGGAAGATTCAAGAACATCATCGGTGGAAAGAGTTGAATCAAAGCGACGAAGAAGAACATACGGCGTGAGTTCACAGCCAACAATGGGAATATCAGAAGGAAGGTGCACACGCACCACGGTAAGCATGCTTCAGTAATTATTTCGCGACGGCGATTCACGGTGGCGGCACTGTAACCCTTGTGGCGGATCCGACATTAACTTCACCCGATAACCCGCCAGAGTTGATGGATCTAAAAATGAATCGATCGAAGATTCTAGAAAGAGATGAATGAGATTATTAGGGTTTTGTTTAACACTTGAGTTGAAACGAAGAAGAAGAAAAAAGAAGAGGGAGTAATCGTTTTTTGTTTGTGTGTGAGATACGAATACGCTCTAATCTGGTTTTGAGTATTTGGGTTTTGATTTTGGTTTTCACTCTTCTTTTTCTTCCCCCTTTCTTCGACCCTTTTGAAGATTGGATTTAGATATTTATATTTCTCAATTATTGGAAATCAAA
>Ga0315913_1005078_pt1 | contig 15980 bp, 7 predicted proteins | sample MpolsnodulesMG_FD_207736 | JGI IMG/M metagenome (GOLD analysis project Ga0315913, IMG submission 207736) | Medicago polymorpha root nodule microbial communities from Los Angeles, California, United States - small nodules | ecosystem: Host-associated > Plants > Roots > Nodule | place: USA... | reverse complement strand
GGAAAGAGAGTGATGTTGGAATGAATAAAATAAATTATTTTGATGAGAGAGAATTATTGGTTAGGAGAGAGATAGAGACAAAGGCACCGAAAGGCACCGAAGCCAAAGGCACCCAAGTGCTACCCAACAGACTGAACACGATTTTGGAAGATCCCAAAAATAAATAGAGATGATTGGATTCAACTTTCTGGAAGGGAGGAAAATGAAATCACTTTTGACTAGGGCTGGACAAAAGAACTGAACCCGGCCCGAAACTGCACTAACCGCACAAAATTTTGGGCTGCGGTCGGGTTCAAATGGATGAGTCGGGTTAACTGGCCCCATGCCCCTAAGCATGGACGGAATCGGATATGGAAAATTCACCCAAGACAAACCGAATCCGACCGGATATATGATGCAAGTAGTGTAAATTTTCTGTGATTTGACCATACCAGTGCCATGTTAGCTCCTTTTCTGTGATAAAGCGAGACAAGGCTGACAAGCTAACTATGCATTGCACAACTTCATCCAAATTGGAAGTAATATACAACTAATAAACAATGTTTGGTTGAATTGTGGGCAGGATACAATTCTTTCTACTTAATTAAACTTAACGTTTTTTCTTCCATTTACCAACATTGTTAGCTTTTCATTTCACTAACATTTCCTCTTATCATGTCTTCACAAGTCTCCTTCTTCTATGAACCTTAGCCCGCCCCCCCAACACATATCCTCACAATCTGCATTACTCACTCAACCTTCTTATCACTTTTATATTATTCCTTTCTTGAGTTGGTGGTCAAAAGTGCAAGAGAAGGACTCTACTGATAGATATGTGTTGGGGGATGGTCCCAAACAAACGGTGATGGATGTTGATATATCAACTGTGGTTATGAACGGATGTGCATTTTTCAACCAAGACTGACCTGTTGTTCACCCCTACTTTTGACTACATTTTCGCTCTCTAATATGGAAGAGATTTTGATGGGAGAAAACACAGGTTTATAAAAATTTTAAATGTGTTGATTAAAATATCATTAAACAAAATGAAACATGGAGGTAAATTAGTTTTTCTCTCTATTGAAATCCCCCCCTCAAATGACTTGTCGACTTTGGTGGCTCACAATGATAAAGGAAATACTAATCATACCAAAAACTAACTTGATTTCAATGCAAGCTTCACCATATAACAAGATAGGTAAAAACCCAACTAATACTGGGCTCCAAAATCAGTCAAGGCCTCAACTAACAATCAAAATTTGTGTTTAGCATAAAAGAGGGGGTGAAAGAGTTTTACCTTATAGCACTTGTTGGCACAATGCTGACCGTTTCTCTCATTTCCTTGTTTTGATAACATATCTTTGTAACTATACCATGTTGTCTGAACTGCCAAATAGTCTAACCATGAAATGAAAATAAAACTAAGGTGGCAAACAATAACCAAAATTATCTACCATAATTGACAGATACAAAATAAACATCTTTTACTACCCTATTGAGCATAGAACAAAATCTTATTTCAGCATCACGAGACTGCTTCATATATGCATTGGGGAATGAAGCATTGTGACATGTTTTCCATCCATAAATCCTGTCAACCTACAATGTTGCTAGAACAGTGCGACATAATTGAGCACCATGTAAACAAAAAATATTGAAAGCAATGGTGATAAAAAAGGAAGAAAATAGTGACCTGATTCAAGGCAACAATGAACTTTGTCTTGCACATTTTTAAAAGATTTAGTGTTTCAATTGTCTGTGGCCGTAACCCAATATTAATGTCAACAACCAAGATTGCAATATCACATAGAGCTAAACCTCGATACCTTAAGTTGGTGATTGATATGAAACCCGGAGTATCAATAAATAGTAAACCAGGAACTCTGATTTTTTCATAAGATTTTAATTTCCTAGTTCTTTCACGTATATTCTTAGCAGGAACATATGTGGCCCTATAATGTTGAAAATTATTAGCATCACTTTCGGTACCTCGAATACAATCCAGCAGTGTGGTTTTGCCACTCAACTCATGCCCGATCATCAAGCAAATCGGGGAACGGAGATGTTTTTTTCCAACCTGTTTTGGAACGGAGATATTTTCAATAGCTTCATCAACATCGCCGACATATCCCTCTCCCTCACCGAGCAAACTAGGGTTTTCCATAGCGATCTAGGTTTTCTCTTCACCGCGGCTTAACCCCTTAGAATTAAAGTTTGATTATCTCTTCTAGAAATTACAACTATGCGAGTCCCAACAAATAACCTTGGATCACGGCTTTTACGAATCTTAACTATGAATCTTGGACATAGAGGGAAAGGGGAAAGAATCTTGGCCATTCCTTGACAATGTTATTAATTAGTTGACTATAAGATAAGATGCTTAGGTATGTTATATACATTACACATTCGGACAACAGGTTGCGCTGCTAGGCCTTTTTAGATGCTAAAACCAATCATCATAAACACAACATTCAAAGATAAGTATGACATTCCTTTAAAAATGTATTTTTTTTTTATCTCTTTTAAGAAACTTTTTAGTATCATATCGTATCTATTAACAAACAAGATTTAGAAACAAGAGTTATATATGTTTGATTGAAACACAATAATGAGAAACACTAATAGTTTTTATGATAACTCACTTCTACTCTATTTAGAGTAAAGTGATGAAGTTCAATTTAAATCACATGAACGAATCAAATATATTGAAATAAAATATTCATGTTCTTCATCAACATGGTTTAGATACAAACAACTTTACCTTATAAGGATAATTCTTGGCACGCCTCTGCAGTCTGCACCACCGTCTATGCACCTCTCGCCGACCACCGTGAGCGCCTCCACCATCCCTTCGTTTGCCTTTTTTTTTCTTTCTTCTTTTATATTATTGGGCCTTCTTGAATACGGGCCCCTCTTTAGAAAATTATATTTCATACCCCCCATTTTATAACTACACCCCCAAATAGTTGATATTTTCAATACACCCTTGCTTTTATCAAATCAAATAAAATAGTAAATATTTTCTTTTTACAAAAATCACGCACCCCCATCTTGATGTGTAAGAAAATTAAATGTCAAAAGTTGTTAGAAGTTTGGTATTTTGAAAACCGGAAGTTTTAGAAGATAAAATATCTAATTTGCATGATACAATTAAAAATTTCAAAATTTTAAAATAATCTATTTAAATTTTCAAATTGGAAGTTTCAAAATTTTGAAACTTATGATTGCTTTTTAAAACAATATGATACTTTTTATCCTAATGATATGCAACAATGGAAGAAAAAAAAAACAGATACGTGAAGATTTGACAAACACGTTTACAACATATCAAAAGCTTGATACACGAGAAAATGTTTTGCGAGCAGCGGGCTAGAGAGGTTGGGTACAAGATTGAATGGTTCATTTCATTACTAGACCAAACATTAAAATGTGATGAAAAGAAAGGAAGACAAAATTAGAACTGGACTGTGAAACATGTGAAAATTCAATGGCAACCGCCACTTAAAAGTGCGGTTGTTCATTTAAAATTAGAGTAAAATCATTGAAGGATGTGATTGGATAATCAATTTAAGTGATGTCTAGACCTAACAACCGTGAGTTACCTTACCTCACACATTGCATGGTCATTCATTCATGGAACATTAAACGAAGAAGGGTCAAAACACGTGCATGAAATGACACGTTGCACCGAGACACGTTACCAATCAAGTTTGAGAGGTCTTAGATTTGAATTATGATGTATGTGTGTGTGTGTTTGTGCGCGCGTGTGTGAAGTTAATAGAAGCTGGGAAGTATGTGTGTTAACGTAGAACACGTGAAAACTCATAAGTTACGAGGGAATTATTTTGGATGCATCTGTGTTCCATCAACTTGTTGAGCATGGTTCTTATTGTATTGATGCTCGACAACACATACAAAACAAATGTTACTTCAACAGAGTTGACATGTTATGTGGCGTTTGCTTACTTGGAATTAAAGTTTTAAGAAACTTTTGTTAGGCGTTATAGAAGTTAAAGAAATTGTTTATCACAAAGTTTATTTTCTCAGGTGCTCGTTGTCGATGTAGACCTTGCTTTGACGAATGCAATTACGGTTGTATTTCCATCTTAAGTTAATTTGTTTTTTTGGTTTTACATCCGCAAAAATGCATGTGAGGACCAGATGTAAACAAAGTGTATTAAAGAACATGCGCGCAGGAAGCAATGTTGAATTTATGGAGACAAATTCTTTATTTTACTAATGAGAAGCAGTATGAGCAGAGCTTGCTATACTTTGAGAAAATACATGTTGGTAACTTCATTTTTGTTGGCTATGTCAAAAACTTTGATTGACTCCTCACAAGGAAAAGTTTGTTGTAGCATAAAGTATCCAAACAAGCATCTCATGGACATCCAAACCAGCCTCCATGGGATCACCCAAGCAAGTTGATCTGATCCTAAGTACTTGGTGCAAATACCTAAACTTATCCATCCATATGTTGATGAAATAGTTCAGGTAAAGTCATATCAAAATCGTGGATTTCGTGCAATTGCATCATTACTTGAGATGACTTTGGAGTTTTAGTCAATCTTCTGACATCAATTGGATAATGAGATTAGTTTTCATGCTGACCTATATGGTCATTTATTCAATGGACACATCCAAGAAGTGAAAAACTCTTTGAGGTGCAATGTTCTCAGTTTTTTTTTGCGTGTGAATAAAATAATGGTTTTGTTTATGGTAAAAAAACTTAACGCATTTCATTCGTAAGAACATGTTAGAATGTCTATAAACATGTGTTTGATATCATGATACATATGACAAAATCATGGTAATTTACCGTAATTCTGGTATACTCACTATGATATTCAAACACACTAAATAGGGTAAAACTACAGGAAAATAAGGTCACCCATGATACCAAGAAAAATAGGATCAACCTTGCAAAATCCTTGAAAGAGTGTGAGGAAAGTCATTACTTATTTTTGAACCATTTCAACAAACCTTATTGCCAAACTTATTTTTTCTTTTTAAATAATGAGCTATTGCCATGCGAATATGTCGTGATTGGTGCTAATACTAATACTATATGCATAGGCAACCCATAGGTCTAAAAGTCAAAAGGCTACTCCATCGACCCCAAGAACGAGTGTGTATTGAGTAAATAGTTATGTTTCGTAAAAGGATGTTTACGAATAGCATATACTCAATTGAAATCATGTTGATTTAATAATTTAGGTAAAAATACAAAACTATTTCTCCATTAAAATCAAATCATAATCCAGAAGTTGTTCATGAAACAAGTTCACACTCTAATACTCTATGGTGCAACTGCATGCATAAATTCAACATAGCTGCAGGGGAGAGGGGGCCTTGATATGTGTGGAAGGACAGAGTGACACTATCTGTATGTCCCGCAAACAAATGAAGAGACCATTTCCTCGAGAGCAGTGTGATTCCTTGACTATTTCACCACTTTTCTTCTCTTTCTCACCATTTCCTCTTTTTCTTTTTCTCATTATTAATAAAAATAATTTCTCTTTACCATCACAAGCACCGAAAATGGTACTACTAATTAATACAATAAGCACGGCATCGCCGATAACTTCACTAATACAAAGGAGCATCCATAAATTATGGACCATAATACAAATCAACTTTAAAAAGAATAAACCATCATTTAGTTATTAAACTATACATTATTCTCTCCAATTTTATCATAAAACTATATAAATGTAATAAAGTAATTTTAAAAGTATATCAAACCCTTTTGTTTTTGTTTGTTTGGGCATAAGCTAACGTTGTTTGTTTTGTTCTGCTGTAAACGTTGATACTCTATTTTTTTAGAAGTCTCTAAGGCACACCTTATACTTTTGGGATTGCTCTGTTTGTGGTTATAAAATTCTATTTTGGCTTGTTAAAAAAAAAGGTATATCAAACCTGTCGATTTGATTTATAAAATATATGAAAATCCGTTAAATAATCTTTAACAAGATAGATTAAATTGATGGATTTTATATACTTGATGAGTTTTATATCATACCTTATTAATATTATTAAGCAATACTAACAAATGACCTTATGACATTTGTTAAAGTATATTCAAAGTTGTATAGCATGACCCTTATCATTATTATTTATTACAACAAACGTAGAACAAAAACAAAAATCCTCTACTTCTTTTCATACTCAACCTCGTTGGTTAATCATTGGTTTTCTTTCCATGCTTATTAACTCACCTTACCCTACACTGTCTAACACTTTTTGAAAAACCAGCCAAACCATGACACTGTAACAATAACACTAACTCACACTCTTACAGTCTCACTCTTGAAATTTCATCAACAATGTTCCAAACAATATGCATATTGCTAATTATATCTGTTCTAAGTTCATTTTCAAAACTTGGAACAGCAATGCTGAACTTAACTCTTCCTGGAACGCACCCTGACCCTGATGCTGTTGCCCACGAAGTTCATAGGTACTCTCTCCCTTGTTTCTTTCATCTCAATGTACCTACATACATTGCATTAATTTAGAGAAAAATAGCAGATCTGGACACCAGTGTCATTTTCCACTATGTTATTTCTTGTTTTCCCCATATTCCAGCTTACTAGTTCTTGTTCATACCCTAGACTCAAGTTAATGTAGCTCATGACCCTAGCTTAGATCATGAGATGATTTTCTATTCATTCTATATATTCTTTTGTAAGCTAAATATATTTCAAATTTGTGTAATAAAGTTTAGTTTTTATAAGCATTTTTATATATATAATCATCAATTTGGCCATTTTCAGAATTTTTATAAACATTTATTTATTTATTAAAATTACCAAACTAGGAACTAACATTGATGAATTTTTTTTGTATAAACTAAAATTAATATATTTATATTTTATATATACACTTAAAACATATTTAACAATTCATTATAGGCGTATCTTTTTTCTTTACCTACTTTACCATTTATCTCTAAATATTCTTCTTTCTTCAAAAAAAGAATATGGGATTTTTTATAGGTTATGTTTTTATAGTTCAAAATAAAGTACTTAAAACACTATTTTTTTATTCTTATGAGCTTACCTCAGTGGATAGAGATATTGCATATTATATGCAAAGGCTGGAGTTTGAACCCCGGACACCTAACTTCTCCACATTTAAAATGTGAGAGTTCTAGCCAGTAGACTGCTTGAAGAAAAAAAAACACTATTTTTGTTTGAATCGACAAAGGTTAATATTATTAGTTTTTACTGAGAGTGGAGAACGAACTTTAATCTCCTTATAGTTCCACTCTCTAAACTTCCCACTCTATAGCCACCAGACCATCCTCATATCTTCTAACTATTTAAAACACTAAGAAAAATTAAAGAAAATTAGTGACGACAAAATGAATCTTTTCTTTGATTTAGCAGCAGATTTAGAAAGGAATTTTACGTTTTCTCTTTACATGAATATTTTTAACTTATATGATTCTATCCGATTCAAAAAATTAGTCTCCAAAATCGTGTGCATTTGATATCAACTTTTAGTTTAAGAAATAAATAAATGTTTTGTTTATTGTGTGTAGGAAGGTGAATGCTTCAATTGCAAGAAGGGAAATGCTATCTGGATCTGCATGCATGACTGGTAACCCGATTGACGATTGTTGGAAATGCGACCCAGAATGGCCCAACAATCGTCAAAGGTTAGCTGATTGTGCAATTGGGTTTGGTCAGTATGCTAAAGGAGGAAAAGGTGGTGAATTTTACGTTGTAACAGATTCCTCAGATGATGATGCTGTTACCCCAAAACCAGGTACATTAAGATATGGTGTGATAAAAAATGAACCATTGTGGATAGTGTTCCCTAGTAACATGATGATTAAGCTGAAGCAAGAGCTTATATTTAATAGTTATAAGACTATTGATGGACGTGGAGCTGATGTTCACATTGTGGGAGGAGGATGCATTACTTTGCAGTTTATTAGTAATGTTATCATACATAACATTCATATTCACCATTGTCACCCCTCAGGTAATTAACAACTTTGTTTTTTTCCTAAACTTTATTATATTCTACTTTGAAGGATATGACAAAACATAACTGCATTGTGCACATGTTTTGTTTGGAAGAATGGAAAAGTTGTGTTTATTTTGTGGAGATTTTTGGATAAAGTTTAGAAAATGTTTTATTTATCAATATACTGTATTGAAATTAGAAATTACGCCGCGCGATACAACATTGGTCATTTTGTGGGGTCTGTGTTCTGTTATTATTAAAAAATATTATGTGGGGCCAGTTTTGTACCATCTCATAAAAAGAAAATTGACTAGTACTAAACTATTCCTCAAAAGTCTCTTCTAAATAGAGATATGGAGAAAGAAGACAGAGAGTGAGAGAAAAGAGATAAACAATGAGTGTTATGATAGAAAAAGATGAAAGATCGAGATAAAAAAAATAAAATTTAAAACAAGTTGCATGAAGAGGGGATGTGATTTCAAAAACAAAAAAGTAATTGTTGAAAAAGCTGTCTAACCCTTGTTAAATTAAAGTACCAACAATAAGAAAAAGAACAGAAATCCCAAAGAAAAACCATCTTACTTCATATATATCACATTGCATTCCTAATAAAGATGTATGCATGCTTAGATTCAATTTTATTAGAGCTAAAAGTGAATACCAAGAATTAAAACTGATTTTGGTATGCTTTTGCGATACCTAATCAAAATTTATTTCGCCCCTAGAATTTATTGTTGTTGTCTCTGAACGTGATTTCCACCTTCAAATTTATTGTTCAACTGATTTTCACATGAACATATCTAAATGTAAATTAGATTACTTTAAGATCACAAAATCATTTATGTCACCCTAAAACTAAACTTACAGTTAAATTGTTGTCCATATTATAAGTATTATTTTCTAAGCAACTAGCAAGCAAGCATAAATGATGAAAATTAGGAGTCTGATATTTCAGGGAACACAAATGTGAGATCAAGTCCTGAACACTTTGGCTACAGAACAATGTCAGATGGAGATGGAATATCCATATTCGGTTCAAAAGACATATGGGTCGACCATTGCACACTCTCACATTGCAAAGACGGACTAATAGACGCAGTAATGGGATCAACAGGAATAACGATATCCAACAACTTCATGTCACACCACAATGAAGTCATGCTTCTTGGACACAGCGATGACTACCTCCCAGACTCAGGAATGCAAGTCACAATCGCATTCAACCATTTTGGCGAGAAACTTGTTCAAAGGATGCCACGATGCAGAAGAGGATACATCCATGTGGTCAACAATGATTTCACTGAGTGGGAAATGTATGCCATTGGTGGGAGTGGTGAACCAACTATCAACAGTCAAGGGAACCGTTACTTTGCGCCGATTAATCCTTTTGCTAAAGAGGTTACTAAGAGGGTTGAAACTGAGCAAAATAAGTGGAAAGGGTGGAATTGGAGGTCTGAGGGCGATGTTATGGTTAATGGTGCATTTTTTGTTACATCTGGTGACACTCTAGAGGTTAAGTATGAGAAGGCTTATAGTGTTGAACCTCAGTCTGCTGATCGGATTGTTCTTCTTACCATGAACTCTGGTGTTCTTGGTAATGCAAGGTACCAATGTTTAATTCATTATTACTTCATTTTTTTTATCAACAATAAGTGCTATATTATGTTTTATCTTCAAATAAATATATTGTGCATCAGTTACTTTCAAGTCATTAGACTCTTCTAAGAATTGAGTTGAGTTGGAATGATTGAGGTGTGTGTTGTGATGAATAAACAGAGACAATAACTTGGGAATGTGGAGCAGAGGACCAAGCAGCAACAATGACGGCGTTTTAGATTCTGGCCCGGATTACACAGATGATATGTCAGGAAGTGCGCGAGTGTTGTCGTCTTCTTTTACTATGGTGATGTGCTTCTTGTTGTCTTATAGAGTGCTACCATTAAGAATTATTCAATGACGATTCAGAAATGTTGTTACCGGTGTAATGGGACACTGTATTTGTATTTCTCTTAATTGGAATTGGAGTCAAAAGGATCTGCTCCTATTTGAAAGTACTATCATTTTGCAAATTCAATACAGTGTTATGAGGGGTGCAGGCTACTAGAAGAAAATGCTCAAGTTAACTCATGAGTTTTTCAATTTAAGTAAGCATTATGATTTATTATTAAAAAAAAGTCTTCTCAAATTTATAGACTATAATGAAAAAAGTTAAATAAGAGATTAAAAAAAATGACGTACAGAAGAAAGATGGGGTTGGGGAACGAGTACAGAACAAAACTGTCTTATATTACTCTCTAGGAAAAATGTATGAGACTGGACACAAAATGAGCCAAATCTTCATCTTTCACAAAGGCCACCGTATCAACGATCTATGAATGATTTGTTCATAAGCTCCACAGCGTCATCCATGATCTGCATGCACAAAAATAACTACATTAATCATGAAAGTTCATTGTATATTTAGAATTACATGTCTCAACTGGAGATGTCGGCATGTCGCCGTTAATATCAAAAGATGAGCAGGCTGATTATATAACTGAAATCAACCAACCGGGCCAGGCAAAAATAAATAAATCCAAACACAAGCAACATCGTTATTTAAGATAAGTCGTTAGAGATGATTCATTGATTTTCTATTCAACTAGTTCAACAAAAGCATAAAACAACAGGCTTGAACCAACTCTAAGCATTCAAATCCAACATATTTGCAAATTCACACTAAATTTCAAGAAAAATACACGGCACACTAAATTTTCAAGAAAAATACACGGCACACTAAATTTCTAAAATAAAAGTGTGGATTTGTGAGTAAAGCATCTAGCGAAGTCTACATAACACTATGGTAAAAGATAGGTGAAGCCGACCTTTAACAACATCGTGATTTATATAGCATACTGAAACTTCAAAATTCAATTTGCTACAATGCTGTTGGTTTTTCATTCAAGGTAAACATGGTATTTTGGATGATATGCAGCACAGACATCTGTTTCAGTGCAATAATAATGATTTGCTACTTTGTTATCACAAGGCGCAGTTTAAATTATTATCATCTCATCTCCATTTCGAAAAGTACAAGGGCACATATATATGCCTAGTAGCAATATTGATTGTTTTGCTCCTGATTTTCTAAGCAAGTTATCTTGGGAGAAAAATACACGAGTATTTCTGTTCTCAATTCTACAGTTCATCACTATCAAGTGCAAAAAACTCATTATGTTCAACTGGCAGAAGTGTGCCAATATTACCCTTGTGTGTAGGAAAGATGTAAAAAGGACTTTACCTTCCCAAGCTGCTTGAGTTCTCGGCCAATTGGTTCCAAAAATTTCAGGTCAACTTCAATAGGCCAGACCTGTTCCAATAAGAAGCCAAAATGAAAAATGTTGAAGTGCATCTCTTTACCAAAACAAATTATTTCTAAAGAGCATCACTCCAAAAGTGAAGCATTAATATTAGAGAAAACTAAACATACACTACAATGGGGGAAATCATGAAAAGACATGATAATAGGAGGAGGAAAAACAGCAATGATGAACATAACACACATTTAAATTACACAACAGAACAAAGATCCCCAGTTACAAAAATGACCACCCTTTTGGTATTATGTATGTGAGATTTTAGATAGCAAGAAAACTTATACAATAAAAAGTTGTTTCATTGTTTTCTTCAAATCTTTCATAACAAGAAACAAAGTGAAAGATGGCAATTTTGTAATATTTAGTGAAAATAGGAAACAGAAACATAAAACAATTTCTTAAACCAAATAGGTCCTGAGATTGATAAGGTAGATTGAGAAGAATATGCCGCAAATTTGAGGACAAATTGCAAAACAACATTCACAGTGTATTCCAAGTTTTTGAGTTGTATGATTATTGTGCTTGATGGTATTCATATTGAGGTTACAACTCATGAGTAACTCGATACCATTTCCGTTGTTCAATTATCAGGGGAAAAGGCAGTTTAAACATAAACAGCATCAAGAGAAGAAAAATATATCCAGCAATCACAAACACCATATAAAAAGTAAACTGTTTAAAGAGAAACGAATTCAAAAACTCAAAGATAACAACACTCCTCCTTTTATCGAAGAAATATTAGCAGCGGTCGAGAATTAGGTGTCATAAGCAGCCACCAGACATTCCCCCGATGTGAATATGTTATTAGTACGAACAAGCAAGGGTTTTGCTAGGCAATGCTCAATCATATGTGCAACCTTCTTCATGGTTTTCATAGACTAATTAGTTAAGGTGCACAGTTAGACTTCCAAATTGCAGTAAGATTCAAAATATTCTTATAGTGATTTTTTATCTTCTCAATGGTTTTCATTACTAAAACCATGAAGCATTTAGGAACAACTATGTGATAAAACCATGATCCAAAAAGCATTAAACAACTATGTAGCACAACACTTTTGATTGAAGGTGTTCCTGTGTCCGACACACACTACACCGACGCATGCAATTACATTGAATTATGTTATTTTCTCAAACTAATATCAGTGTCCACATGTCTGTATCGGTGCTCCATAGTTCACATAATTTAATTTGATTTCTAATACAAAATTTGAAACAAGAAATAGGTACCTTAAGGCCAAGTAGTTTAATGGGAGTAGCTTGACCAGGTATGATGCATTCAGGACCAGCTGCTTCAACTATAGCGTCATCACCCAAACCATCCCCAATAGGGTCTGGATGCTGCAAAAAATCCAAAAAAAAAAAAAAAAAGTTAAAAATGAAAACTTGAACGAAGATAATGGATGAAAAGTGAAAAAGAGAGATACCCTCATGATGGAAATTGCATAATCTGAAAAGGGGTTCTGAGAAACGCGAAGAATTGGAGAGTGATGAATTTTGGGTATTGGTTTTGCTGAAGAAGATGAAGCTCTCCATGGCACGTCGTTTTGAAACGAACTCTTCGACATTTTCGATTTTTATTTAATTTTTTATTTATCTATCTATTCTTTCTTATTCTTCTAACACACTTCAGTTCACAACCAGCATATCATCATCATAGATGAAGTGAGAGTTCTTTACCACTTTTCAATTTCTCTTCTCTCTCTTCATAATATCCTCATATTTTTCACACAATCTATTTTATTATTTTTTGTCTATATTTGAATAGCCAATGAGAATAATTGATTTTGTAATATTGGATGCAATAAAATTTTAGTTGAAAGTAAATTGATTTATGCTTAAATACATTTACGTAAAAGTGAGTTGAATAATAGTAAATTTGAATGTAAATATCAATTATAGAACTGAAAATTACAATTTGTAACTTCAAATAAAATCAATTATGAAGTCAAAACCAATCATATCATAGAGAAATCAAATATGTCAAGATCAATTATATACCTTTAAAATCAATTTTGGCTCCTACAAATGTGAAATCAAACATACTCTCTCTGTTGCATTAGACAATTCAATCTCTTCCTGAAACACGCCTTTCAAAGGTTGTGTGAAACTTTAAATTTGACTAAATGGCCGATCCAATTAGTGTTTTATTAGTGAGCTAGCTTGATTTTGTAAACACTTTATTATGATATGTTTGTGTGAAACTACAATAAACTTGAGTCCAACTATTACTAACTTCTGTTTTACGAGGCAAAAGTATTTGAAAATGCAATAAAGACACTTGACGCCAAACCAAACATGTCATTTCAAATATACAGTTAGTTACAAAATAAAAAATACATTGAGGTCTAATCGGAAAATCAAGTTAAAAAAAAAAAAATGTTACCAAGTAAAGATCCTAAAGTGGAGGGAAGCTATGGGAAAAGAAAAATCCTAAAGTTAACAAGTTATTTTTTTTATTGATGTTAATAGTTTTTTTTTATGCATGATATTAATAGTTACAAGTACACTGTCTAAAAGAAAATAGTTTCCCTTGAAAATATTTTGTTTGCGTTAATCACTGTCTAAAAGACTATCTGGGGGAGAGATATCAAGAGATGGTTAAAATTGAAGGGAAAAACCCGTAGATTTTCTAGTAATGAGAGGGTGTGCTTAGCAATTAGCATGCACTTATTACAGATAACATAAAAGCCCCAGTCCAAACTAAGTAAGAAGTCTTAATCAACCCAGTCATGTGTACTAACAACAAACAAACAAAGAACTGCAACCAGCTGGTGCCTGAGATAAAATTGATTCATCCTTAGACTTCATCTGCATTGTGTTAATGAGAGAAAATCATGTGTCAGGTTTATCTGTGAGATCACATGAAGTCTCTGTTGTTAATAGATTGCAATTCATGCCACTTTGCAAAGGCAATATATGTCCAGCCCATGCAGCAACCAATAGGCATGGCAATGGGGCGGGGTGGAGACGGGTTTCCCCATCTCCATCCCCTACTCCCGTATACTTACCCGTTACCCTACCTATACCCAACGGGGATGAGAAATTGAATCTCATCCCCGTCCCCAATGGGTTCGGGTATTCCCGCCTCGTCCCCGTACCCGCAATGAACCATTTTTTTTAATAAAAAAAGAGTTTTTTTAAGCCTCAGTGGTAATGTTGGAACACATTATCCAACAATTTGCGTTCAACAAACAAAAAATGGCCTGTCAACATAAAGCAAAAATAAATATCAAAGTTTTAAATTAACTGATAATCCAAATTATCCGATCAAAATTTTCAAAACAACACAACCAAGTATGAACCACGTAATTCTTTATTGATAATTTAAATTTGCTAAAACAAATTCCGCATAAACGTTGTCTTCTTTCTTTCTCTAAATGCTACCGACGTCTTCAACCTTCACTCTTCAAAGTGGGAACTAACACCACTAGCCAATATTTCACCTATATAATAAAAAATACAAGTTAAACTATAAACATTAAAGTTAATAAAATTCGAAGGTAGTGATAAATAAATGGAAGGTAGATTTCACATTCATCATCAGGCTCTATTTCATTGAGTAAAGTTGCAAACTCATTACATAATTGAGAATTCACATCACCTGTAAATAGAATGGTATAAATAGTAATTAGCTAAAAAAAATACAAAAAGTATTTATCATTTCTTAAGATATGTAAATTGAAAGAATAGTTTAAAACCATACCGCTGTTGTCATTACTCCATAGCCAACTTCTAGCACACATCAAAGCCTCTAAGGTTGTCCAATGAAGCCGACTACGATGGGGGCTTAAGATATTGCCGCTAGTACTAAATGCTGATTCAAAAGCATCTGAAGTAATAGGAATTGTTAATGCATCTTTTGCAATTTCTTGCAATGTTGGATATTTGATGTCGTTCAACTTCCACCACAACAAAATATCAAAATCGGCACTTCGAGGTAAAACTTCTTCTCCTAGATAATGATCCAACTCTATTCTATATAATGATGTTCTAACTCTTTTTCTCCTCTTGACATATGCATCATAATCTTCTAAACCATCATTAGCCACACGAATAGATTCTGACGATTCACCACAAGCATCTTGATTGAACTTCAATTGATAATCAACAATCAAATCATAACACAATTGTTGAACCCTCTTAACTTGCTCACCAGAATCTTGTCCATACAATTTTTCAAAATAGTACTCAAGCAACTCCATTTTGTATCTTGGATCCAAAACAGTAGCAACTCCCATTATATCCTGGGTGACACTCCAATATTTATCAAATTTCTGCACCATCTTATTAGCCATTTGTTTAATCAGATTATTGGAGGAGTTCAACCAATCAGATATTGCCAATTTGATCTTACAAATTTCAGGAAAAAACATATTGGCAGTGGGATACTTAGTTTCAGATATGAGTTCAGTGATAGTATTAAACTTTTCCAATCTTTCACAAACATCCTTCGCAAACTTCCATTGTGGACTAGTTGGAACACAAGTGTATTGAGTGTCTTTCAACTTTAACCTAGAAAATACATCCTCATACAAAATAGCTATGTGAAGCATCTTATATGTGGAGTTCCATCTAGTTGGACAGTCTAAACATAAATTTTTAGTGTAAGTAATTCGCAATTGTCTAGCTGTCTCCTCAAACCTTTCCTTCCTTTTAGGAGTTGCAATC
>Ga0315913_1005075_pt1 | contig 15984 bp, 9 predicted proteins | sample MpolsnodulesMG_FD_207736 | JGI IMG/M metagenome (GOLD analysis project Ga0315913, IMG submission 207736) | Medicago polymorpha root nodule microbial communities from Los Angeles, California, United States - small nodules | ecosystem: Host-associated > Plants > Roots > Nodule | place: USA... | reverse complement strand
TTGCTAACAGGTTTTCTTTCTGGTTTCTTCCTTTCAATTGATGCTACAATCAAAGCCAGATATTTGGCTCCATTTGGAGTATGTTTAGACAAAGACAATTGATTGTCAGTGTCAGTTTCAGGGTCAATAATGCCATCCATATGGGGTTGAAGAGCAAGACTGTGAACTTCAGAGGCTTGAAACTTCCTCTTATCTGGTCGCAATTCTTCCTCCACATTTGTAATAAGAGCTCTAAAAGTGACATGGGATAAAATCTTGTCACTAGATTTAATGGTGGAAACAACATGATCCACACCTTTGCTTTCTGAAACTGAGACAGCACTACGAATACCTACCCCTAGGAAAATTGTCCATCAAAAGAGAGGATGGAGAGTTCCTGGTGGTGGGTGTCCTCCCAGTATCAAGCTCCAACAATTGCACTGCTGAGCCAAAGTTGTCAAGTTGTGAGGACCTTTTCTTCAATTCACTAGGCACCTGACATTTGATGCTTTGCTCAAGAGAAGTACTCTCTTTGGTGACAGGCTCTTCAGAAACAGGTAGGTCAATAACTAGAGGGTCTGAAAGATGAACCGGTCCCCTAGCAGCAAGCAAAGTCTCCCCCTCAAGAAGCTCACTATCTGCATTCAACAAATCAAATGCATTGTGAAGAGTTAATGTTGAAGGAGGCTCCTTGTCCTTCATGATGACTGACACCATAGTCACATCACCATTAACTCGTTCGTTTTCCAAAATTTCAATCAAAGTTTCAACATGTTGGGTGTCCAAGAACTCATAATGATTAGCTTTTGTATCAGGTGAAACTTCTAATTTAGACACCTTAGTTTGCATCTGTTGCTTCTTAGGTTGGCTATCTGAAGTTTGTTGCTTCTGATTAGGGATAACAATAGCAATTTTTCGGCTAGGTTATGAGGTACCTTCTTGTTTGTTTAGAGATCCAAATTTCAAGCAATTTTGCAAATTGTGGCCAATAGTTCTACAATGGTGACAAAAAGATGGCAAATTTTCATATTCCACTTTAATGGACAGAGCATGTCCCTCTCTTTCTACTACCACATTTTCAAACAACTTCTCAGATAGATCCACATCAATAAGAATTCTTGCGAATAAACCAAATCGCTTGTTTTGGGTGGCTTCATCAATAGTCAAGGGGGTTCCAAACCTGAAGCAATTTCAAGCAGAGTTTTCTTTCTCCAATATTCATGGGGCAAGTGCATGAATCTAACCCATATCTGAGCATGAGTTTGAATCTAAGTTTGTGGGGTGAAATCTCTGGTCCAACAATAGAAACACAGGACTCCAGGCCTCAGGTTCAAAACCCCCATAGCCCAAACCTTCCTCATATCTTCAATGGAGCTGAAGCTAAATTAAAAAAAAAAAATTCTTTCCTAAAGGAAGAACATCCTCGTTCTTCAGACTGTGCCACAGGCCTGCAAGCTTGGATTTCAAAGCTAAAATGGTCAAAGGAGAATCACCTTTATGCAATGTTAATTTAACACGATGATTACACCGACAATCCACGATTCCATATTCATACTCATCTTGAGATATTTTGATACGAACAGAGTCACCCATTACAACTTTGGGAGGAAATTGACTAAGTTAAAATTCATAAGATGCAGATATCGCTTGCGCAAAAGATTTACCAGATTTTGTCATCTTCGCCGCCGTGGAGGGTGCCGAATCTAGGGAACCGAGGAACGGCCAAGGACAAACCATGGAGAAATAGAGAAAGATGCTCTAGTAGAACGAAGAAGCATAGAAAACCGAGAAGAATCAAAGAAGAAACATCGCAGGAAAAACGCCAGAGAAGAAGCTACGGCAGAAGTTTGTTACGTCGTCGGAAAAAGACAGTTACGGGGAGAGGAGAGAGCATTTTCGTGTTCATTGTTTGATATGTTTATGCATGGAATCGCCGTACACACACACGTACAATTTTAATGAAAATTAAACTTTCATACAAACTACTATTCCTAGTTTATATGTTTAGCACAATAAAAAGAACAAATAAACACTAGTTTAAGATAATAATATACATTGATAGTTATTACGAGTATTTGGGTAAAATAATCGTAATCTTTATTTCATTCCTCATCTTTTCTTAATCTTTGTGAAATTGTCAAATACACCAAATATTATGGGACATATAAACTAATAATTATTTCCACCTCATTTTTATGTGTATTTGATAATACACACACTTATTTTGTTCTATAATGAATGACCTTCATTTGATTCTTTCACCATTATCATACATGTACTATTGGTAACAAGTAATAAATATTATAATGAAAGTTAAAAGAGTGTATTCGATTTGTATTATATTTTCTACAAATATTCATTGTAGTACTTTAGTGTAATTTTTTATATTTATTTTAAAAGGTGTTGTGGTGAAAGTCACACTCAATAATTATAGAGAAATGGAAGAAATAATTATGAGACGAGCGTAAGTTTTTAATAGATGACATATAATTTACTTTTTATTTGTGTTATTTGATTATTAAAATACTAGCATCATATGTGACATTCTATAATGAAGATTGAAAGAGAGAATCATATTGTAAAATCAGAAATATTTAATAATTAATAAGGGTAAAATAATAATCATAAATATAAAAAAATTTGACTGTATTAACTGAGTATTGAAAATATTTTGTACCTTTAGGAAAAAACAATAATCATAAATGTAAACAAAATTTGACTGTATTAAATGAGCATAAAAAATATTTTATACCTTTTTGGAAGAAAAAAAAAATAGTAACACTTTTTATGCCTTTTGTTTTTTAGAAAATACTTTTTTATACCTCAAAAGCCAATATAATTGGAGTCTACATTGAAATTGAAATACTGACACCGTCTTATGTATCAAATGGTATGCATTTATCTTTATTTCTCTTCAACTTTTGATCTTTTAGACAGTATGCATATTAAAAAAATTGTATTTGATCTCAATATATTTATATGTTTATGCATCATCTCTCTCTGTTTTTTTTTGTCCAAAAAACAAAACGAATGATATATGAACTCATTTACTTTTTGGTAAAAAAAAATCTCATTTTTTAAGATTGTATATGATTTTTGTTGTTGGAATAAACCAGGTTGTGTATTTGATTGTGGTATATAATGATGTATCAAGAGCTTTTATAATTTACACGTGTTAACGTGGTGAAAAAGAACAAGAACACAGGAAAAATAATCAATAATTATAAAGACAAAAATAAAAAGGGAAAAATAATTAATAATTAAAAAGGGAAAAATAATAATAATAAATATATTATACCTTTAGGGAAAACAATAATCATAGATACAAACTAATTTTGACTGTATTAAATGAGTATAAAAAAATATTTATACCTTTTTTGAAAGAAAAAAATAGCAGTACTTTTTTAAAATTGTATGCACTTATCTTTATTTCTTTGCTACTTTAAATTTGTTAGACGTTTTGCACGTATTTCAAAAATAAAATTTTGATATCAATATTTTGATATGTTCTTACTCTGTCTCTCTTTTTTTTCTGCCAAAAAAAAAAGTTAATGATGTATGAACTCATTAATTTTTGTTAAAAGAAATCTCTTTTTTTTAAGACAGTATATAATTTATCTTGTTGGAATAAACAAGGTTGTGTATTTGATTGTGCTATATAATGATGCATCCAATCTCCATCTCTCTCCCTCTCCCTCCCTCCTTCATTCCACATATAGTCAAGTACCTTACTTATCACGGATTTTTGTTTTCCGCTAATTTCTCTCTCTCCCTTCTTTCTGAATCTCTAGTTGATTTTTTAATTCAGGTTAACTTGTTATGTTGATCTTGTTTTTCGATTAATGCATCTCGTTTGGTGTTAAAGTTGAAATCTTTTCACAACTTCATAGTAAGTCGTCGTCATAAATTTAGATTTTCAATTCAAGTATATGATCAAAAGTTGTTCTCAATCTTAACTTCAAGTTTGTGTTTATACTTTTTGCAGACTAATCAACTGCTGAAGACTCTCACTTTGAATGATCGGATGCTACATTCGCAGTTAAAAATTAATTCTATTGGAGTCCATAAAAAGACATTTGCAACAATGGAATTATCTATTTGATGATGCTTATCGTAAGTCTTCTCTCTTCTTTGCTTTGATCTACTATGCATGAGAAGTAAATCAAAATAATCACATATAAAAAATTACAAATGGATTGCAAAAGCATTTATTATGTCATATATTGAATAGATTGTTTTTTGTTACAATGATCAATGAAATAAATATGCTATAGGGAATTGGATCTTTTCTATAGTTAGTTGCACACAATTAGATTATAAGAGAGCATTTTATTGCACCATAAGGTTGGCTATGGAGGATCCACTTTGTATCTGTAGACCCCACAATATTGCATATTTGATGTATTATTACCATAATTGTGAATTATCAATTCTCGATGAATTTATACTGAGTAGCTCAATCTTATCCGATGACATCCAAAGTCATTGTTAAAATAGTTCATTAGATGATAAATAAATTAATAAATTATTAAATCATGACCTAACTAATCATTTGAATTCCCTAACCTTTGTTGGTTTTCATTGTGTGCAATGTTTATGTCCTTCCACATTTTTGTTATTTTTTTTGCTAATATATCTTTAACATATTTTCTTGGTGCTGCTATCGATTGTTGTTTTATTGATGTGCCAATATAATTGAGATAGTAGAAATTTATAAACCCTTTGAATTCCAATTTTTGCTATGCAAGTTAGTATTGTTGAGATAATAGAAATTATAAAATCACAACGAGTTTGACAAAATCACAGAAACACTCTGATTTTGTTGAAACTCTAAAATGCAGCTTTAATCAAAATTAAGGGGGGAGTCTCTGTGATGCTGCTAAACACATCATGATTCCAAACATGTACACATTGTTTTCTATTGTGGGTACTAGTTAGCCAAAATTGTAACTCAATGTTCACATTTATTCACTAGTATCTATACCATTTTCGCCACCTCTAATTCTTCTTTCTAAACATCATTTGAAGCAATAAGGATAGGCTCATGGCATACTTTGGAGCTTATAAAGAAAAATTGAGTCAGGAAAAATTATCTTACGCTCATGGCAACCAGTGAGACATTGCTCTATATTGCTTTTACAAAGAGTCACAACATTTTTAGTTTTTCATCTTTTCCTGTTGTAAGTTCTTTGAATATAATTTATTTTCTTCTGAATAGGGATGATAATGGGTACACTTCGGGCAGGGTACACTTCGGGCAGGATACTATAGTGCGCATCCCCACACTCGCGTTTATAAAAAATGGTCATCCTTGAGCCCATACCCTCTTGGCCAACAGGTTTGGTGCCCATCCTCATACCCTATAGGCACCTAAACGCCCATACCAACGTCCATTACGTCCATTACCTGCACTTTAACAACAAAAAACACAAAAAATAACAAAAAAATATCACAACTTAATTAACATATGATCTAAAACCTCTTAAATCAACTTATAAAATATTATACATAGTAGTATTTAATCAAATAAAAAAGATCTAAAATATAAAAAACAAGGGCATATTACAATAAATATCAAAGACTTAGAATTAATTAACTAATTTTAGTATTACATAATATCCTCCTAAAAAAAAGGCATTACATAATGTTATAATTATAGTATATACAGTGTTCGGGTGTGGGGCAGGCTGGGCACTAGAGTTCCCGTATCTGCTCTCATAACCATTCAAATTTACGGGTAATTATCCAAACCCAGACCCATGCCAACAATGTGGGTAATTACCCGTCCATCGTGGGTATTTTATGCGAATGCCCATTGGCCTTGGGTCCAACTGCCTTCCCTACTTTTGAAGAAGCATCAAACTCATCAACTTAAACCATTTTATTCCCAGATTTATCTTTCAACCTTTTATGTATTTTATAGTTTGAGCTTCTGACTTACCTTTTGTATCCACGGATCACTAGGTTCTGCAACTTGAGCTTAACAATACCTTTTTGAAACATATATAGTGAATCAACTTAATTAAGCATGTAAAGTGAATCAACTATCCTGTCAAAAAACAATTAAAAATTCTACTATCCTCAAAAAGTGGAGATTGGTAGGTAATTGAGCAATGGGTATTTAGGAAAATAATTTTTTAAAAGGGGTTGATTAAAAATATCCATAGTGTCTCCATGTGTGATAGTTTAATCACGATTGTGTAGAGCTCGAACTCATCCGATGAAAAATCACTAAGCCAAATCGATAATAAAAAAATTAGGGGCAGGATAGCCAACTGGTGCAATGGAATGTGAATGATTATTAAAGGTAAAAAAATAGAAGAAAGTTAAATAGTAAAGTGTGATTTTTAATAAAAGAATTGAAATCTGCCACTTGTCATAATGAAAACCATTTCCATTACCATTATTCATGTCAGCAAAGGATTTTCTTTTGGTTTTGTTTATTTAATAGCTTTTGAGGATTTCTTGACTTTTTCTGCTTGCAACCCTAACACATTCTCTTAACATTTTTTGCTTTCTTATAATGAGTTTTCCTAAAATCATGTGTAAAAAATGTTGAAACCAATATGTAACTTTTTTTTAACACATTTGGGATAACGTTCATTGTATTTGAGATACGTAAATTATGATAACGTAACGGGAAAGAGACCTACACGCAAATAAGGATTCGAGTCCTCTAAAAGGATTTGGTTTCTCTAAAATGTGCAACCCATGTTAAAGAGTATAGTCAATAATATTATTAATTGATACACAACTTAATAGGTTATATTATATTTACATGTGCATAACCAACTATGGGTGATTGAAATGTCCACTTATATGCTATGCACTTTATGAAGTTGTTTATCCAATCAGAGCTTTTTATTATTTGAATACAAAGAAATTTATAAGCATATTGTGCAACCATGAAATTACCTTTAACTGGACTAGAGGCATGATTCGTCAAATGTCCATCTGGTTCAGCCTTTTGTGAAAGTGAGGATTTTGAGTTATTTTTGTCCACCAGAATTAAAGAGCTTTCTAAGAACTTGTCTTGTTGTTTAGGAACATCCCAAATAGGAGTTGCTGGTAGTAAGCATAACTATTCTTGAGAGATAATAAAGTCACTGGAAACATTATCTTTATCCACTGTCACAATGTCAATTTCCTCACATTTATTAACATCATATTCTTTTACCCTCAATCATATGAACTTAGGATAAAAAATGGAATCGGAAAGTAAAGAGTTCATAAGATCGTAGGTAAAAGAATATGATGTTGATGAAGATGGAGAAAATTGACATTGTGACAATGGAGAAAGATACTGCTTTGAGTGACTCTGATATCTTTGAAGAAAAAATAAGCTTCCTGCCAGCAACTAATATTCAGGATGTCCCTAAACAACAGGACAACTTCTTAGAAAGCTCTTTAAATTTGGTGAACAACAATAACACTATATCCCTACTTTCACATAAGGTTGAACTAGATGGAAAATTTGATGAATCATGCTTCTAGTCCAGTTAAAGAAAATTTCATGGTTGCATTATATTTTTTCAAAAGTTTTTGTATTATCTTAATAAAAACCTTCTGTTTGAATAAACAACATAATGAAGCGCTTATATCATAAGTGCGTAACATATAAGTTTACATTCCAATCTTCCATAATCAGTTATGAACATGTAAATACAATATTAACTATTATGGTGTTTACCAATCAACGATAATATTCACTTTAACTCTTCAACGTAGGTTGCACACTTTGGAGGATCGATATCCTTTTAGTAGAGTCGGATCCTTATATGAGTGTAGGGTTCCTTCCCCATGTTCTTCTCATATTTTTTATATCGCAAATAAAATGACTGTTATTTCAAATGTGTTTACATTTTTACATATTGGTTTCAACATCAACATTATTCACAGATGTTTATAGGGAAACACGAATTAAAAGGAAATGAAAAGGTTAAGAGAAGGTGTGGGAGTTGCGACAGAAAAAGTTAAGAAATCCTCAAAAGTTAGAAAATCAACAAAACCAAAAAAAAAAGTAAATCTTTAGGCGACAAGAATAATGACAATGAAAATGGTTTTCAGTGTAATAAGTTTTCTGACGAATATTGGCAGATTGCAATTCTTTTATATTAAAATAACATTTTACTATTTTACCTTCTTCTATCTTTTTTACCTTTGATAATCTTTTCCCTTGAACCACGTGGCTATCCTGGACTAGTTAAATTATATACTTTACTTAGTGATTTTTAATGAGATGGGTTTGACTTCTATACAAACATGATTAAACCATCACACAAGGAGAAAGTATGGATTTTTTAATCAACCCTATTTAAAACAATTTTTTTCTTAATTATCCCATCCTTAATTACTTATAACACTCCTTTTTTTAGAAGAGTTAATTAACTTTATATCTTTTTTTAAGAAGTCAAACTAGTCCACCTAAATTAGCATCAGGAAGAATTAAATATGAGACCTTGATGGAGCAAACTATAAGGTCCCAACAAAGATTCACTTTATATTGTTGACTTAGTTGATTCACTTTATATGTCTCAAAAAGATATTGTTAAGATCAAGTTGCAGAATGGGAGCTCAACATTACATTGCATGCATCGTCAACATACACAATGCCCTTTATGATCCAATATTCATATAAGATTAAGAAAAGCTACTATGACGAACACACGCAATGCCTATTATCATCCAATGTTAATAGATACAATTTTAATCCTCCAATGGATACAATACATGTGAAAAAAATCTTCACAACTCAAATAAATGGATACAATTTTATCAATAGTTATATGTTTTATTTGAGTTTAAACAAAGCCTTAGGGTATTTCCTAAGGAGCCTATAAACTAGAATTTTGAAATAATATTGTGTCTTTGAGATCATTTAAAATAATAATTTGCTTGAGTAGATTGTAAAAGGTTGTGTTTAACTCTGATGTTACTTATTGTCCATGCAAAATGCAACGAAAAGTATATATCTTCAAATCGCTGCTCTGGATAACCTAAATGCAGATGAAGAATTCAAGAATATAGTTGAAAATCATAAGGTCTATATTCCCTTTCTTTACTGATCAAAATTATGTTTGTTAGGTTAAGATAGCGCAGTATTTATGCCATTTGAATATCAATTTATACAGAGAGAAAAAGAACAGCTCCATGTTGAATTCATTAAGCTTATAAGACAACTGGATATGAAACAAAAGTTGGAATGGAAGATTGGGCAACTAAATCTTCTAAATCTTTCTTGTCCCTTGTGTTATTCAACGCAGTTAATGATCCTTTTAGTTGCCCAATCTCCCATTCCAACTTATGTTTCATATCCAGTTGTCTTACAAGCTTAACGAATTCAACATGGAGCTGTTCTTTTTCTCTCTTTGTATAAATTGATATTCAAATGGCATAAATACTATGCTAATCTTAACCTAACAAACATAATATTTTTGATCAGTAAAGAATGGGAATATAGACCTTATGATTTTCAACTATATTCTTGAATTCTTCATCTGCATTTAGGTTATCCAGAGAAGCGATCTGAAGAGATATATTTTTCATTGCATTTTGCATGGACAGTAAGTAAAATCAGAGTTAAACACAACCTTCTACAATCTACTCAAGCAAATTATTATTTTAAATTATCTCAAAGACGCAATATTATTTCAAAATTCTAGTTTATAGGCTCCTTAGTTCAATCTTCCCTGACTGTTTTCTTTTAGCTATAATTATATGTTTTATTTGAGTTTAATTTTCATATGTTGTTGTAAAAAATATTATACTGTCAAAAAATTAGAACCAGTTTACATGTTAAATGATTTAACAATTACGATTCAATGACAGTGTGTAAAATCTTTACACTGAAAGCATATATGAACTAATTTTATGTTTTTGGTTTTATCTTCTATTCCATGGCTAAAGGCTGCTTCAATTCAACTATTATACACCATATCAGGGTTCAAGTGCAGAGGTTTTAGCAGATACCAATAAAATATCCAAGGATATTAGTAAACATGACATAAATTGGGTGAAGATGTTGGTATATACTGCCTTAGATATGGCTTCATGAAGGTACAGATACGAGACATTTCTGAACCTATTGTAAGTCAATTAACAAACCCTAACAAGAATCTACATTTAAATTTAGTTCCATATTTGATTATATATGTTGTATACTGCAGTTTTTAAATTACGGCTACAACGTAGTGAAATTTGAACAAATAGTTGTTGTTTTATGATATACTAAATGTTCCTCAGAATGGATCTACATGATAATTTATATCTAATGATAGGTGGAAAGAACAAAATAGCACAAAGAGGATAAACAGTTGATGCAGATAATAATGAACAAAAATTAGAGACAAAAGTTGATGCAGATGATACTAATCATATGTTCTCAACTCATGCCACTGATTCTGATGAACCAATATCTAAAGAAAAAAATATTGTTTGGGAATTGATTCCAGAACTCGAAGAAAAAAAGAATGAACAATATTTTGAATATAATAGACAGCGACCAAATCCAGATGTATAAAATCACTAATGAAACTGGAAAATAATAGACTTAAACATAAATCACTTTTAAAAACCTCAAACCAAATTGATCATTCATTGTATCGATATAGAAAATCAAAGAAAGATTCATACCTTAAAACTGAGAACAAGATATCAAGTGAAATTGCCTACTTCATAATGTAAAAATGAGGGCCGAAATGCAGTTTTTAAATTCTACAAATGTTTTGTTTAATGTATAGGAAAACAAAGAAGGACTAGAGCTTCTGAAGACTGCCATTGCAAAAGCTGGTTATACTGGAAAGGTTGAATATTCATCTGCTGAATCGGACTTAGCATCGTAATACATATATGAATGATTAATTTCCGTACAGGTTGTAATTGGGATGGATGTAGCTGCTTTAGAATTTTATGATAACAAGGGCAAAACATATGACTTGAATTTTAAGAAAGAGGTGGACTTCTTATAGTCTTTTTCCTTAAGTTTCTCCATTTTTATTTCTTTGTTGAGATATATTTCTTTGCCTTGATAACTGATTACCTTATTACAGAATAATGATGGATCAGAGAAAATCTCAGGAGACAGCTTAAAGAATGTGTACAAGTCATTTGTGTCGGACTACCCAATTGTGTCCATTGAGGATCATTTGTAGTTTCTATGTATTGCTACCTTGTTGGTACCTTCAAATGTAGTTTCTTTCTTAATAATTGATAGTGGGTTTCATCACAAACTGGATTATGGTTCAATTATAAAGAATCTATTGTATAATCTCAATTGTTGTTCTAATATTAAGAATATCTTGTATACATGAATATTTAGTAATAAATTAGTTAAATTTATATAGTAATAAACTAGTTAAATTAATATAGTAATAAATTATACTATAGTAAAAAAATACAGCAAAAAAGAAAAAATTGGACGAAAACTTCAAAATTGCTAGGTTCTAGTCGCAAATTAGTTAAATTATAGCTATAGATTTGTTGTCGAATTGCTACTTTAAGATTTAGTCATGTCGTTATGGATTGGTTGAAAATTTGCTATGACAAGTCTTAGTTATGTTACTATGGATTTGTTGCGAAATTGCTATTATATGCCATAGTTATGTCGCTATGGAAAATACAATTTCATACTTATTTGCTATAGATTCACTAAATATTTGATAGGAATTTATTTCTTTTGACTATGGATTTACTAAGAAATATTTCCCTAGCAAATTTGTCTCTCAATCCATGATACGGCCGAATCAAAAGGTATTCCGTAGCATATCTCTAGCTAAACTCGTTAGCTAGGAATTAGCTGCGAAAATGGGCGTAGCAAATCACAGATTTTCTTGTAGTGTGTAGAACTTAAACCCAAAGCATGTTTTTATCATTATTTGAATATATTTTATAATTTATATATTTATGATGCAAAAATTAATTTATGTTAGGTATGTAGTCCCTGCAGGTTGAGAAACAAGTATGACAGTGCATATCTTCTTACAAACAAATATGACGAAGCACAAAATATTGATATCATGCGATTGACATTGACATTTTAGTTTGTTCGTATTAATGGATCAACCATCCATAAGCAGTGGTTCGTAAATTGCAACGCGACGATGAAGTTATCCTTGTCAGCTAGAATGGTGAAGGTACCAAGCAAAAAGTCAGCCACTAACGATTCTCAATTCTTCACATCATTGCTTCTGCTTCACTATAGACCCTCAATCTTTGTAAGTATGTTTTTTCCTTCCAGTATCTTCAACAAAACTAGTGTCATTGTCGATTTTATTAAATGCATAACCCACCATTTGTTTTTTGGCCAGGAAAGCTTTGAGTTCCAGCAACTCTGCTCTCCTCTTTTTCTATTTTGTAAGTGTGTATGTATATATTATTATATTTATAGATATATGATATTTATGATGTTGGTTTCTTCTTTGTCCTTGGTGAAGTTGAAAGCTTGTGGATGTCTGCACTCTGCATAACTGAAGAGATAAAATAAATGAGAAGATAGGTACATTGAAAGAGCTCATACCCGATACAATAAGGCATGTGAATACTAGAGTGTTCCAAGTTTCTTCAATATTATTAAATTTTTCTGACAATAAAGACCTTGTTCAAATTTATTTGCTTTAACTAATTATATAAACATTTTGCCTTTTATGTCTTAACATGCACAAATCTTCAGTGTTTGACGTTTGCTCCGAGAGCAGTCAAAGGAGGATTTATGTTACCTTCGAGAGCAGTTCTAGCAATTTATGGAGTCTTTTTCACAGGTTTATTCACATCTACCTCCACGTTCAGATCCGCCTCATCCCTCATGTAAGGATCCACCTCCTTGTCCACCTACTTGGTATTTATTATGTGGTTTTGAGACTTTGCCATAACTTTTAGTTTCAAGGACAATGCCAATAATATATTATTCCCTCCGTCCCTTTTTATAGGAGTACTTTACAAAAATCACGGGTATTAAGAAAATTTGTTGGAGTAATAGAGTTGTCTCAAATGTGTGTGATTATTACTAGATTACTCTTAATTAAATATATATTTATGTTAACTTTTCATATACCAAGACAAATTGGTAGTATTAATAAGGGGTATATTTGGAAAAAGAGTAATCAATACATCTAGGAATTTGTATATGATCTTATATTTAAGGACAAAACTTTTTTTTGTAAATTACTCCTATAAAAAAGAAGGATGGAGGGAGTAGTTAAGATTTCTATGTATGTATTTTGGTACAAAATTAGTGTGATCCTTGGGGACGAAATAAAAAAAAAAGTTCATTTTTTTATCAAGTAAAAAATGATATAATTGCAGAACATGCCTGAACCTTGATACAAATCAGTCCATATACAACCTAGAAAAAGAAAGGCCTATGTTATCTCTAAGAAGCAAAGAAAGCACAAAGTTAGGGGGAGCCGTCCACCATTGGGAAGAGTATAAAGCAAGATGTTTTCCATTCTTAGATAAGGAGTCTGCCACTAAGTTACCCTCTCTAAAGGTGTGAGTGATTTTGCAACTAACTTGAGCTCCAATAGTCAATCAGTTAGACCATCTGGCAAGCAGTCTCCAAGGAATTCCAATTCCAAGATTGTAAGCCTTCACAACCTGAAGTGAGTTTCTTTCAATCCATAAATTCTCAATATGCAACTCTCGAGCTTTCTCAACAGCCTTCATGCAAGAACTTAGTTTAGCTTCCAAAGCAAAAGCATGACCAATGTTTTGGGCATAAGCACCTAAGAAATTTGTCTGAGCATCCCTGGTCACAAAACCTATGGTACGTGTGGCAGGAGATCCTATAGAAGAGCCATCAACATTAATCTTGGTCAAGCCTGTACTGGGAGGGCTCCACTTCACTTCAGTGGTGATCTTCACTCTGCTAGATTTTAGAGGAATTCCAAATAGCTGAGAAAGTTTAAAGTCTGCCATAGCAGAGGCACTTTTGACCAAAGCACGATTAAAACTGAGCTTCACCTCATAAATGATGTTATATACTATTTTCATTTATTGGATAGATATAGTTGTTGATTCTCACTTCATGCATTACATTTTATGGAGTTCACAAATATGGGCTGCATGCTCCCAAGTATTTTTAAAATCTCTGATATGTGCTGCAGAAATTTCATAATATTTACCTCAAATCTTAAACCATACCATTATGAACTTGAAAAATCAAATTTATCATCCATGTGGTTCTTTATTGAAGGTTAGGAAAACTTTTATAGACATCAATGTGGTAATGCGTTTATAGAAAATAACAGACTTATTGCAGCATTAAAAGAACCACATGGAATATGAGCTAGTTTTTTTCCCCCATTTTAATTGTTATGCCTTGTAGTTTCTCAAGGCAGAAGTAAAATGTGCGTTATATTTGATACGGGTGGGCATGGTTCAGTTCGGGATGAAAATTGAACCGAACTAAACTGAACTGTTTGCTAAATTTAAAATAACTGAACTGAACTGTTTGCATTTCGAACTGAACTGAACTGTTTCAAACCGAACTGAACTGTTCCGAACTGAATTGAATTGTTATTATTAATACCTTTGAAAAAAAATATGAAAAAAACAAGGCTTAAATGCACTTTTGGCCCCCTATGTTTGTTGTCGTAGCGATTTTGGCCCCCTAACAAAAAAAATGTAATTTTGACCCCCTAATTTTCGCAACTATGCTGAAAAGCCGCCACGTGTCCCAAATAAGGGGCCAAAATTGCAACTTTTTTGTAAAGATAAGGGGCCAAAAGAGCATATTTCCCTAAACATGACAAAATTAGGGGGTTAAAATTGCATTTTTTTTGTTAGGGGGCCAAAATCGCTACGCTGGTAAACATAGGGGGCCAAAAGTGCATTTAAGCCAAAAAACAAATGAAATTGAATTTTAGTTACCGAACTGAACTGAACTGTTTTTAATCGAACTAAACTGTTTTGAACTGAACTGAACTGTTTCAGTTCAGTTTCAGAACTGTTGGTAATGGTTCAGTTCAATTTTTGGTTTTTTTGCCCACCCCTAATATTTGATACTAGAAGTGAAAGATCATTATATCATTTGAAAATTATTTGTAGGTCCATTTCATGTACTACAGAAAGGATTTTTCACATCAGTTGAAAAGCACTTTTCACTTCAGGTGGCAACTGATGTAAGGTGTCATGATGTGGTATGTTAACATCTTTTCACATCAGGTACAAACTGATGTGAAATCTTTTTTTCCACATCTGGCCTTTATTTCACTGACGTGGTACGCTCTCTTTAAAATTCAACATTAGGGTTTTCACATCAGTTTTATGATAGACACTGAAGTTAAACATGTATACTTCACATCAGTCCTTTTACCCATTGATGTGAAATCCATAAATTTTTTAAAAAAAAACTGTTTTTTTTAAAACCTGCTTACCAGATCAGCTTGCTTGAGACCTCTTTCCTTTTATATTAAAAATAAGAAAAAAAATTATTGATATTTTAATGCTACATCAATATTTTATATATAAAAAAGTACATGCATATATAAATACAATCAAAGAAGTTATATTATAGTAATATCAACATAAAGTTGTAACATCTTTGGGCATAATCTTTTTAAAAAAATAAAAACATCTTTGGACATAATATTCATCAAACTATATATATACCCCAATCAAGCATAGCCACAGCAACTTCAGACAATATCATCTCAACCATTAATATCTCCACTACCATTTCTCATCTGCTAAGAAAAAAGGAATAAAATTCAATTGAAAAAGTTATTTCAAGTGCAGAATTTGCTTAAGAAACTAATTCAAACAAAATATCTTAGATTATCTACATGTAGTACTCTAGTTTTCACCAAAAAGAAGATAAACAAATTAACATTGTAGGCTTTTGATATAAGCACACACCAAAAACATTTCTTGCCTACATGTACAAAGAATGAATATCATAATCATTAGGCTAAACTGCACTTTTTGCCTCCTAAGTTTCAAATTGTTGCGATTTTGGCCCCCTATTAAAAAAAATGGCAAAAGTGACCCCCATGTTTAGGGAAATATGCT
>Ga0315913_1005072_pt1 | contig 15986 bp, 11 predicted proteins | sample MpolsnodulesMG_FD_207736 | JGI IMG/M metagenome (GOLD analysis project Ga0315913, IMG submission 207736) | Medicago polymorpha root nodule microbial communities from Los Angeles, California, United States - small nodules | ecosystem: Host-associated > Plants > Roots > Nodule | place: USA... | reverse complement strand
ATAAAAATAAACTAAAAAACAAATAAACAACACACACACACACACAGATATATATATATATATATATATATATATATATATATATATCACGTACAGTTAAGTCTGAAAAACAATTAACAAAGATTGGTCGATGACCTAGGCTGGATTCTACCTTTCCTAAAAGAGAATCACAAACAATTATGTCTTATGTCTCTTAAACAGAGGAGTACTGCTACGGATAGTGAACCTCTTCTAAGGGGGTCTTAATCCTACTTGAGTACTTCCTGCGTAAGTAGTTATACTTTTTGTTTCTGTGTTCTTTGATGCTTTTTGTAGAGAGTGGATGAATTTCTTCATCAGACTTTAGTTTTTGTTTTTGTTCTACAGTTCTAATTACATAATCAGATTTGTGGAAGAAAGATCCATCTGGTTTGTATAACTCTTTTGGGGATATTTTTGGTATATCCCGATTATCTAATTCTTGATTAATATCTTCAAAACAAATTTATTCTTTAAAGACTTTGTTTGAGAAAGTTTGAGATTCGTGTTCAGCGAGTGAAGATGGTTGAGGTGACTTAAATTAAAGACAGGAGGAAAAAGAATGAAGCATGAATACATATATTTGTAAAATAATAGTTCAGATAGCTGCCATCTCGCTGCACGCTATTTTAGTTTTAAGGACGGCTGTTCTGTGCCGCTATCACGGATTGGCAACTATGGTTGTATGCCAGAGAGAATTTCCCCATTCTTTGTATGAAATACCTGGTTTCCAACAGATATATAAGGAGTTTTGTCGTCCCATTTTTTTCCTAATACAACGCCCTTTGATTCTGCAGAGGGTTTTCATTTAGTTTTTCTTAGACTTAACTTTAGTTGTGCAAGGAGTTTATATATCTAATTGGTAAACAAATGGTGTCTTGTTATATTTCATTATCTTCATGTCGCAGCTTTATCAATTTGCAGGAGATCAATTGATTTCATTTGTTATGACGGCACCTTCAATTTTCCAAACAAACAAAGAAGTGAGTCAAATGATTTTGATTCTTCTTATTGTGCCTTTACAGGAAGTTAAACACAGAATCCTCTTTCTTGTGGAGATGCTGGAGCCTTTTCTTGATCCTGCTATTGCTGTATCAAAAAGCAAAATAGCTTTTGGAGATCTATCTTCTTCATTTCCTGAAAAGCAAGAGCACAATTGTATGATTGCTCTAAATATCATCCGTGCTGCAGTACACAAGCCAGCTGTTCTGCCTTCTTTGGAATCAGAATGGAGACATGGGTCTGTGGCTCCTAGGTAATTAATGGTGTCACGTGTCAGCTAAATTATTTATTTTTTGGGATCACTTTGCAGTTTATTCTTTCATTTATATATCCAATGAAATACTTAGTATATGTTCGTCTTTCAGTTTCTAACTAGACTAGGACTGAATCATAGTTTAGTTAAATATTCGATGCCAATACAAAATGTTTTTGGATGTTTATTTGATTATTATAATTAATGTTAAATGATTACTTGAAACTAGTGTTACATGTTTGTTGTCCTTCCTCAGAGGTATCTGGTAAAACGTGACAATTTGTCAGAACCTAGTTAATTTTTTTTTTTTTGTTGTTTTACACTTTTACTTTTACCTGCAGTGTGCTTCTCTCGATACTGGAACCCCACATGTTACTGCCGCCTGATGTTGACCTCTGCAAATCTGTTTTGAGACCAAATGAACATGAAACGGCATCTGTTTCACCTCTTTCCTCTGGGGTTAATGGTGGAGGTGCTTTTTCCAAGTTGAATAGTCAAGATGAGTCTGATGGGAAAACGGAGGTACCAGAAACAGCGGGAAGATCTGATTTTGTTGAAGACCGTAATTTGCTTTTTGCTCCGCCAGAATTGCAGGGTATTTCATTGAGAAACAATTCTAATGTTCCTAACCATAATAGCCCTGTTTCTCACACATTGGAATTCAAACATGTGGTTGATAAACATTCCACCCATCGTTTTCTTTCTAATGTTGTCATGGATTCCGGCCTTGGTTTTGAATACTTCAACCTGCAGGCAGACTATTTTCAACTTTTAAACTATCATGATTGTGATCTTCGTGCTTCTGAGTTTAGACGCTTGGCTTTGGATTTGCATTCTCAGAATGACATCACTCTGGAAACCCATGATGCTGCAATTGATGCTTTTCTGTTGGCGGCAGAATGCCATGTAAACCCTTATTTCATGTTGTCTATCGGAGCTTCTTCAAAACTTACAGACCTTTTAAACATAAAGGAAGGTAAAACTATCCGTTCTCATGCTATTGTGGATGCAAAAGGGACATTTGGAAAAAATAAACCTAACTTAGAAACAATAGCACATATAGAGAGAAAAAGAGATAAACTTGTTTTTCAAATTTTGCTTGAGGCTGCAGAATTGGATAAGAAGTATCATTTAAGAGTATCTGATGGTGAAGGTGGTCCTTATTGCGCTGAAGGTTTTGGTGAAAAGGTTATCAAAATATCTTCTCCTGATGAGCAACATGCAGATGCTTTAACCTTAGTTCGACAAAACCAAGCTCTAATCTGTAATTTTTTGATCCAACGGTTACAGAGAGACCATATTTCAATGCATGAAATTCTCCTGCAAAGCCTTGTGTATTATTTGCACACTGGCACTAAACTATTTTGCCCTCCAGAAAGTGTGATTGATATCATTTTAAAATATGCGGAAGACTTGAACAAGATGCTGACATCTTTTCATCATGAGCCGAAAGAAGGTAATTTGCATTTGGTACAAGAAAGAACACATAGGGTAGAGCGACGTTGGTTACTGTTACAACAATTGGTTATTGCTTCAAGCAATGGAGGTGAAGAGGAAATTTTTGGAACTAGCATCCGAAATAGTTACCTCTGTGGAAATTTAATCCCCCCTTCAGCATGGATGCAGAGAATTTCCCATTTTTCTTGTTCTGTGTACCCTTTGGTTCGATTTCTGGGGTGGATGGCAGTATCTCGTAATGCCAAACAATATATGAAAGACCAAATTTTCCTTGCATCTGATTTGTCTCAGCTGACATATTTACTTTCCATTTTTGCCGATGATCTTGCTGTTGTTGATAATGTGATCAATAAAAAGTATGAAGAGGTTAAAATTGAAGATTCACGGGGTGAACGTAGTTCCTCAACCAGGAAAGAATCTGAGCTAGGCAACCAAAATCATGCAGAACAATCTTTTTCTGCAGTCTACCCTGAACTCTGGAAGTTCTTTCCAAATTTGAAAGGGAAATTTGAATCTTTTGGAGAAGCCATTTTAGAGGCTGTTGGTTTGCAGCTGAGATCTGTATCTTCCGCTCTTGTGCCTGATGTCTTGTGTTGGCTTTCTGAGCTGTGTTCGTGGCCATTTTCTTTTACTTCTTCAAGTAGTAGTGATAATTTGAAAGGTTATAATGTGAAGAATGCAAGAACAATAATCCTTTATATACTTGAAGCTATTATAGTTGAGCACATGGAGGCCATGGTTCCTGAGACACCTAAATTAGTGCATGTGCTTGTGTCACTTTCAAGTTCTTCTTACTGTGATGTACCATTCCTTGATTCTGTGTTGCGTTTGTTGAAGCCAATTGTTTCTTATTCTTTGTCCAAGGTCTCTCATGATGAAAAGTTATTGGAAGGTGATTCCTGTCTGAACTTCGAGGAATTATGCTTTAATGTTCTTTTCAGTAAAATTAAACAGAAGAATGATACTGAACGTAATCCTGAAGAAAAAGAATACAATGTAGCGCTTGGTATTTTTATTTTGGCTTCAATTTTCCCTGACTTATCTATTCAATTTAGAAGGGACTTTTTGAAGTCTTTATTAAGTTTGGTGAACTTTGTTGATTCAGAGCCAACAACTTCTCTCTATGATTATCTCCGTGCATTTCAATGTGTTATGGATAATTGCAAATTACTATTAGTGAATGCATTAACAGAATTTGGTGTTATTCCTCTTCAGTTGCCCCCTTTTCCTCGTGTGAATGTTGGTGGGCTTTCTGATGATGACTTACCAAACCCATGGTTTCTTAGTGATATCTGTCACCTTTCATTTGAGAATGATGTCCATAATGTAGAACATAACAACAACAATTCTGATGTTGCCGATGATGATCATTGTCGTTTACCTTCTGAAGATTTGGAAGGGTTTTCTAAAGACATAGAGGTTCTCATATCTGAGCTTACTCCAGCTATTGAGCGCTGCTGGAATCTTCATCATCAGATAAGTAGAAAACTGACAATATCATCGGCAGAGTGTTTTGTCTTCTCAAAATGTTTGACGTCGGTTTCTTCAAAATTTCATAAATGTGAAGATGACGATCAAGATTCTTCACTGGCCAAATCATCTGATCTCTTCTCTCTTCATTGGAGAATTGGTGTTCAAGGCCTCTCTGAATTGATCACCGTCCTCCAAGAAAGCAGTTGCTGGGAAGTTTCTTGTTTGATTCTTGATTGTCTACTTGGAATACCCTATAGCTTTTCCCTGGATAATGTGGTAGGTATTATATGTTCTGCCATAAAGAAAGTTGCTTGCAATGCACCTAAAATCTCGTGGCGTTTGCGGAGTGATAAATGGCTGTCTTATTTGATTGCCAGAGGCATCTATAACAGTCGAGAAAGTGAGGTTCCTCTCACAGATCTATTTTGTACATTCCTGGGACATGCAGAACCTGAACACCGTATTATAGCAGTTAAACATTTGGGAAGACTTCTTGGCCAGTGTATCAGTGGTGATAGATCACTGATAAATTCTAGAATTTGCACCGACTTTGTTCCAAATAAGTTAGTTTTATCTGTTCCCGATTATGTTGTATCTCAGTTAGTTTCAAATACTTGGGACGAGGTTGTTGTGCTGGCATCATCTGATACATCATTACAAATAAGGGTTCATGCAATGGCTCTTCTTTCAAATTATATACCATTTGCTGAGCGCCAACACATACAATCTTTTCTTGTGGCAGCTGACAGCATTTGCTGTTTGCGCAACGCACAACCATCACATGATGGCTCTATCCTTCAACTTTCATTAGCGCTTATTGCTTATGCCTGTCTTTGTTCACCACCTGAAGATATTTCTCTGATTCCTCAAAATGTATGGGGAAGTGTTGAAACTTTAGCGTCTACAAAATATGGTATACATCTTTCATCCTTGTCATATCTGTATGAAATGGTCATATTATAATTTTGGACTGTTCTGCATGCTTTTAACTTTAAAATTTTGGTTTCTATTTCTTTTCTAGATGGCAAGCTTGGAGACCTCGAAAAGAGGACTTGTCAAGTTCTATGTAGATTGAGAGATGGAGATGAGACCAAAGAGGTATTTTCTACAATGAAACTAGTCACTCATACCAATTAAAGATAAAGCATAATTTAGTATTTTTTGCGTTCCTGTCCCATAACAAATTCCTAAATTATACTTGTGTAAGGCCCTGAAAGAAGTACTTTCGTCAAATTCTTCAAAGCTGTATGACCCAGATTTTGCTAGCACGCGTGAATCTGTGCTCCAGGTAATATGCTCAAAACCATCACATCATCTTTTCAAATTTGTGGAAATCCATTTTTTTGCGTTGAAGTCCGGTATTTTATACATGCAGCATATTTGTCATCACAGCTCCACTTTGTTTCTGATGCCAACATGAGGTCACATGTGAACTTATGTTGGTGTATGGCTTCTGATTAGTTCATTGACATGCAATCTTTGAACTTACCTAGGAATGTAGACTCCCAAGTGAATAGACACACTTCTTGTGTTAATTACGATATATTTTTGCGTACTTGTATTTGCAGTTCTTATGCTTGCTAAGGATCAACAAAAATGATATCGAAGACTTTTAAATTTGATGCACAATTAATTTTTCACTGCTATTGTTTTCATTTCAGTCAAACGTCTGTCTAATGTAAATGTCTCATGTGCACTTGTAGAAAATGTTGCCTTTTGTTTTGCCCTACCGGATAGATTTTTCATTTTTTCTTTGTTGGGAAGATCTTATGCTAAATAAAAATGCAAAAAGGAGCCTTTTTGCAATGATTGGAGATGCTGCCATGTGACTAGGAAGTCACTGGTTCAAGTCATGTTGCCTTTTGTTTTGCCTTACCGGATAGATTTTTCATTTTTTCTTTGTTGGGAAGATCTTTTGCTAAATAAAAATGCAAAAAGAAGCCTTTTTGCAATGGTCAGAGATGCTGCCATGTGACTTGGAAGTCACTGGTTCAAGTCATGGAGTCAGCCTCTTGCAAATTCTAGACACGGTTGCCTACAATAGACCCAATGGATCCCACCCTTCCCTGGGCCTTGCCATGGTGGGAGCTTATGACCACCAGATTAATTGCAGTTTACTTATGTTGGAAATCCTGCCCCGAACGTGAGGGGGTGTGTTTGCTAAGACCACCGTAATTGCGATCTGCCCGTAGTTGCCTTATGTTGGCTTGTCTTTGAGGGGGTGGATTTAGTCCCACATCGGTTAGATAGGAAGCTTGATCAAAGTTTATAAAGAGGAGGCACTCCTCACCTTACAAGCCGGTTTTGTAAGGATGAGTTAGGCCCCAAATTTGAACTACTAGAACTATCCGACAGTTTACTACTATGTAGTTGATATTCATAAACTTTTCCAGAGTTAAAGATGATTGGTTGAAACAATGGATTGGATGTGATCCCTTCTATCTGAGCTACTTTCTTACACCCATGAAAATTTATTTATGAAGGAAATTTTAAACCCTTGACCACATGATCATATAGAGGCTCTGGTATCATAACTCACATCATATACCAGGTCCGCCAAAAGCATTTGCTGATAGCGGAAGGCTCATGAATGCTTTGATAGTTAACAGTGATGGTCTTTGTCTTACAATAACAGAACAGCTTCAAAAACTTAATTAGAACCTTTTTCTTTCAGCATATGGATACTTAATTTGGTTTATTTCATATATGATCATCCCTTGAAACATTACTAGTTTTCAGTTGTCCTATATTTTGCTTGTCCTTCATTGCCTAAATTTCTGTGACATTTAATTTCATCTTGTTTTAACATAATGATTTGCAACAGGTCCTTGGCAACTTAACAGCGGTTCACTCATACTTTGATGTATTCTCAACAAAAATTAACCAAGATGATATGGTACAAGTGGTCATTAACCCTGACAATTTATTATTTTTAAATCTTATCATATTAGTTACATATATTTTAATATTTTCTAGGACCTAGAGGAGGCTGAGTTGGAACTAGACATTGTACAGAAGGAACGTGCAATTCCAGGACGAAAGGAGGATTCTAAAAATTGGAATCAAATTCCAAGTCTACCCTGTAAGTTCTTTCTTCTCACAAATGAAGTTTTTTGTAACTAAGGTAAACACTTTCATACAGTTTTTTGGGGGTAATACGGAAACGTTTACAACTCTTTAGTTGCTGAGAGTGCCCTACCCCTCTTCCAATTTGCCTATTTTTCTAAAAGTGAACTTTCACAGCCAGCGGAAAGGATGTTTCAAGGCTTCAGCAAATCAGAGAGTGCATTCGTACCCTGTAAGTAATTATAAATTTCTCCTTTTCCATTTGGAAGAGAATGCTAACTTTGTGCTTTATACACTTAAGAGTATTTGTAAGTCTGTAAGTATGAAGTGTTTGAAAACTTGTTTTACTTTTGTTGATATCAGCGAAAAGTCAAAACTTAAAGAAGATATCCTAGCTCGTAGGCAAAAGAAACTACTTATGAGACATGACCGTCAAAAGTATTTGGAAGAAGCAGCTTTACGGGAAGCAGAGATTCTGCAAGAACTGGATAGGTATTAGCTCCTTGTTGAGGATTTTACTTCTTCTTTCATGTTGTATTTCTTTTTGTACTGGTAAACTGAGCATTGTCCTATAAATAAATAGGGAGAGAGCGGCTGAAATGGAGAAAGAGATGGAAAGACAAAAATTATTAGAAATAGAGCGTGCTAAAACAAGGGAACTGCGTCACAATCTTGATATGGAGAAGGAGAGACAAACACAGGTAATCACACCTAAAACAGAAATTTATTCTCAATTGTGTTTAATACTAATTCCAAAAACCTAGTACAAGCCTGGCTCATTGAGAATTACTAAACCTGTGTTCAAATGCTACTACTCAAGCCAGGTGTAGTTCCAGGCATAATTGAGTGGATGTTTTCAGTAAATGTATGGTCCCTAAAGTGGATGTTTTCCTGAATAGAAGATATTTTCTAACAATTTTAATAGAGAAGAGTTTTGCATTGACATGAATTCATCCCACTCCTTAAATTATATTTTTAAATTGTTTGTTTAAAGTAGCAAGGTGGTGAGTTCTTATTCGTTGTCAGTGTAAAATAAATTTACACTCAGTGCTTGCCCCTTTAACTCAATATGGAATAGAATGATCAACTTAACTATGAGTGATGCCATTGCTTTACCAATAATGCTAAAGAAGTAAAAACAAAGCTAGCGGATACTACTTTAAGTCACCTAGAGAATGACAGAGTTTGCACACAATGATGGGTTCCTTGTGAGCAATAAATCATGCCTCTTCTAAATCACTATGGGAGAAGGATTTATTGAGTCAAGTCAAAGAAGAGACCAATGACAGGTAGCGAACATAGCAACAAGCCAACAATTTGTGCCATTGTATAATATATTTATCGTATCAATCTCCCATTTTGGAATGTGGAGTTGGTCCAGCAATCATTACAATCCATTAGGGCATGACATTCCTGCAAGGGCCCTATCATGATGTATACCATACTCCTTGCTACTTCCAGGAGGTTTCTTTATGATATATATCTATTAAATTTCTACCTTCTCTCTGCAGCATCTTTAAGTTGATAACCCCAATAACATAGTTGCATTTTTTTTTTTTTCCCCTAAAAGCTTTAAAAATAGTTAATTTTTTTCCTACTTCACAGCTTTTGAAATAATACCTCTTCATTTATATGCAGAGGGACCTTCAGCGTGAAATAGAGCAAGCAGAATCAGGAATTCGGCCATCTCGGCGTGACTTTTCTTCCTCCACTCACAATAGGTAGACTGTTAATTAGTTCCCTTTACGAATCTTCTAAGAAAAGATTTTCTTGCTATGAATGTTCTGGTTACAAATATATTTGTTTTCCAATTTTCTTGGAAATGATGGATGTTATTTCTTGCGTTATGTTTTCTTTATCTTTGCTAACATGGTTTTGTGGGTTTCTTATTTGTAGTCGACCTAGGGATAGATTTCGGGAAAGAGATAATGGAAGATCTGGTAATGAAGGGAGCACAAGAGTTGGCCCTGGAAGCTTACAGCCTGAAATTCCTTCCACCAATTCATCAATGGTATCCTCACCAACTATAGTTCTTTCTGGCTCACGGACTTTTTCAGGCCAGATGCCAACCATCTTACAGTCGCGTGACCGACAGGATGACACTGGCAGCATAAATGAAGAGAATGTTGATGGAAGCAGGGATTCGGGGGATACTGGCAGCATTGGAGATCCAGAATTGGTATCAGCATTTGATGGCCAATCTGGTGGGTATGGGTCACAAAGACATAGTTCAAGGGGAAGTAAGTCAAGGCAACTTGGTGAACGTAGAGAAAGAGAGAACAGGCGGGAAGGGAAGTGGGAAAGGAAACATTGATAGCTTGTGAGTAGGGATCTTATGCACTTCGATTAGGTCGTCTTCATTTGTATATATACATATACAGGCACCGAGAACTGTAGCTGTATTGTCCGAGCAAAACAAAAAACCTTTGGTTAGGAATGTACTCGAGCTTGGAAAATTCTATGCAGAACCAACCATGGAGATTGGAGAACTTCTCTTTGGGTCTGCTACTTGTTGAACATTGTTGTTATAGATTCTTATAGATGGCTACACTATATGCTAGTGAACTGTATCACTAATTTATGTACAATATTGTTGAGGATAGTCCAATGACCAATAGATGCTTCACATGGCTGCATACAGAGATGAAACGGCGGCCCTTCAGCTATAATAACTTAAATGATTTTGTTCCTTGATTCATTAATCCCTTAAATTTGTAATAATTTGAAATTTGATCTTTGGTGGACTTATGATAAGTTATAATTTCATCGTTAAAATTTAATCATGTTACTCTATCCTGTTCTATCCATCAGTTAACATTTTATTTTGAGATACAAGTTGAGATAAAAACCAACAAGAAAACATCTTCATAATTAATATTCAGAATTAAATAATTTTATTAAAATTATATAATTTATATTGTTAATTAAAAGTTGTAATTTTAACTGGATATAGTTTTTTTTTTTTAACAAGCAAAAGTTTATTTAAGCTCTACCTAGAAGCTTAAGATATACTCCAAGTAGGCAAGAAGTACACAAAGTCCTCCATTCAAATTACGTAGTAGTCACTAACAAAGCTCAACCAAAGTAACACACAACACAATAATCTCAATAGAGTTTCCATGGAGAGAGAGAACCCAACCTCCAAGCTTGCACCTCCAATCCTCAGCATCGATATTATCTCATGCAGTACAAATAACAATGTTCCACTTGTATCTTGAGTTCAAGCATACCCTATCATTCCATTCACCGTGACATTTACCACCTATACTTTCATAATTAGGAACGAAATTATCACTATGGCACTAGCAAATGGTGACCACACCCTACAACTTTAGCGCCTCAGACACATCAATAAAGTATACACAATTTTAAAGTAGGATAGATCCTCTACATTACAACTTTTTATACTTGGGTAGTTAGAACCTTGCTGCTTGTACCCATCAGCACACATTTACTCATTCAATAATGTAGTTTTAAATAATATAAATTATGCTTGTTTATGTACCAAAAAAAAAAATATTATGCTTGTTTAATGCTTATAAAGTTTTTAAAAATAATTTCATAAATCATTTAAAATTTATGTAAGATAATCTTGTAATTTCAGTGAGATCTCTATCCTATAATCTTATTATTTTGACATTAGTGCATCAAATATTCAACAATTTACTTTGATTAAAGTTCACACCGGAGTCTACGGTGACAATGTGTTTTTTTTTATTCACTTTATACAACAAAACTATAAAACTATACATATCTTAAAATCCAGTCTATAGGCAATGTATAATATGTCTCATGATTCATGAACCCAAACATCTGTAATGAATCCAATTTAAATGGGCTAATTTAGCTTTTTCAAATAAAAAACATTTGTAATGAATCAAAGATAATAAGCATATGACAATAACAGTTATTAATGGAGGTCAATTTTAGAGAAGTTGATTAGCTTAAGAGCTTGTTTTGTAGCAACTTATGCTGTACATTTCTATAAAATATAAATATTACATCAATGAAAAGCAAAGGCATATAAGCATCCATTACAATTAGCCTTGTTTGTCAAATAGAGTTCCGAAACCCTCTTCCGATCTTCCTTCGGAAAGGCTTGCATGCCTCAATGCTGAGGTCAACAGCTGCCGCAAGTGCCATGAAGATGGCAGCATCCTCCACGCACGTCACGTGTCGCAATGCCAGCTGTACTAATGGCTTCCCACGCTTTCCTTCACCTTGAACTCTACAGCTCATGACAAAACCTCCAACAACCGGACTCAGTGCACCAAAGTCTCCACTACTTTGGGGACTAGGTATTGGACTTGCCGCAGAAGCCGCGGTTCTCATGTGTTTTTCGGTATCAATGAAAAACTCGCCACCCTTTTCGGCATTTATATGAATTTCAGACATAAGAAGATTGCCTCCATCTTGAGGTTCGGATAGAAGATGGAATTTGCAACATATAGAGTCTTTAATGCCGCGCTCGCGCCATGCTTCGAGCTTTCCCCATGGCTGCCAGCTCTCGGATCTACCAACCACATCGGGACGAACAATCAACCAAGCTCCTGGGTTGGATCTTGCAACCCAATCACAACCTGAAGATGGAACAAATGGAGTTGTTATGAAGGCTGCAGCTACAGCTGAACCAGATAGATCATGTATCTTCACCTTCCACCCTTTTCTCTCTCTCCTCCCTGATTCTAAGTCAGAAATGTCAGGAGAACCCGACCAGTATGTGCTCAACGAGTCAATCTGAGAAACCCTGTCATATAATAACTATCAAAAGCTTTATTAATAACAAACTTTTAGATACACATGCATTTTATTAACATTTTGGCATAATGTTCTGTTTTGTCCATGCTTCAGATTGCAAAGAAAAATATATTCGACTATGTAGAAAGAACAAAAACTTCTGCTCTATATGAAGAAAAAAACTGACTTTTCTTTAAATAGAGAAGACAAAAGTGAATTATTTATTACAAAAAATTACTCCCTCGGTCCCATTGTGAGTGTCACATCTGGTTAACTCACACAAACTATAAATGAAAGAATGAGAATAACAATTTTACCAAATTAACCTTATCGTATATTCACCATTATCATAAATGCAAAGTGAAAGATATTGATTTGTGAGTGATGCACATAGTATCAGTTAGATGGTACAACTAGAAAAAAGTTGTTATATATACATTGCAAATGGAAATTGACAACCATTCAGAGACAGTTATTTTTTGCTAATGTGACACTCATAATGGGACATAGAGAGCACCATTTTTTTGTTGTTGCAAAAGCAGAGGGAGTAATCTCTAATGCAAAGTGATTAATTTTATAGTAGGGATGACACGGTCAAGAGAACCTATATCATGCAGCAAGTTTAGTTTCAAATATATGTACCTCAAGCAACATATTTGGACCAAGGACATGGAGTGCTATGGTTCTATGACAACATGTTACTTTGATTTTAAAATTTGAATGCAAGTTATGTGAGAACAATTAAGTCATGACTTCTAAAAAGTTTTCATAATCGAAAGTATAACACTTCATATCACCTGTCCTTACTAAACTTGCAACTGAAGATTGGCTGCTTGATTGATCCTTGCAGCAGAACTATCTGAGGACTCAATGTTGTTATATCTTCAAACCGAAAAACATATCTAGGATCAGGATCTAGTTTAACTTTCAAATGCAATTCGGCACCTGGTTTTCCGTTCTCCTGTTTGTTCTTGCCAATACCTGTCCATCCGTTAAAAAGAATCACAGGTTTCCCTTCACCCCATTCAGGGCCAACCTGCATTTTAAAAATGCCGATTTGCTGCCTTTTAACACCAACTCCACAATGAGATCCCTTCTTCCCTGAAAATACGGCGATCTCCAAACATGCATGAGGATTATAGAAACAACCAGGAGCTAACAACGCTTTTAAATCAGATTCTTCGAGGTAAAAGCTTGAAGCAATGTTCTGTGTATCACGTATAACTTCGGCAGAGGTTATCAAGGGGACTGATGATGTTTGAACAGGAAAACCTCGAAGTCGTATCTCACAAACATAAGATGGGGAAAGTCTTTGAATTCCAGATTTTCCAGTGCTCAGTTCAATTCCAGTACTTCTCAAACCCAGAGAGCCTATCGACAACCTAATAAAGGCCTGGGGATCCATATACTTGTCACAACAGACCCGTCATTTTATCTATGGTACTATTTTCACAAAACTCGGATGGCCTGTTAAATATAAGACAGAACTGTTAATCAAACCAGGAATGAAACAAAATATACCACGCACTTGTTTGATCAGTATTAAAACATAAAATTGCAGCCATGTGACTTAAGAGGTCAAAGGTTCGAGTCATAGAATTGACCTCTTGCAAATGCAATGTAACCCACAATGGATCAAACCCTTCAACAAATAACCATCAACTTTGTTATCTTTTGATACATGGTGATAGGTCCCACTTAATTCTAAAGATCTTATTTTATGATAGTTTATGTTTCCTTAGAACTCATAGATAAGGAGAAAAAAAAGTCAGTTAAAACTGTGTTCCTTAATCACAATCTGCATTTTTTTATTTTACTTGCTAACTGAAGTTGTAAATAATGGAGTTGATTATGAAAAATGCATAGAAGTCTTCAAAAAGACAATTTCAGTAATGTTAAATGTATATTGGCATGTTGGAGTCCAATAAATGAAATGTTAGAAAATATGTCTTCATTTGTTTTTTAAAAATACATGAAACAATCCTTACTATAAGCTTAGGTTGCTATCAAACACATGAATGGCTTAATATGTATAAAGACCTTAGGTTTACAGTGTAGCAACTGGAAAAGACTCACTTTGCCTTGTTTTGAAATTTAATTTAATTACAGAAAATAAGGGTGAATAAGTTCAAAGTCTTGATGGCTTGGTCGCCAAGGTTGCGATAATATGTCTAGCAAACAATTCTCCCTGAAGTGTCATCTGATATTTCAGTACTTGTGTGCGAGCAATCTATTTAATTCACCAGGCACATAAGTTTTCTCAAATTTTGATGAAAGATAGATGAAACAACATGAACTTCGGAGTGAGGCAAAATTTGGTAGACGAAAAAAAGAGTCAAATAACTTATGGAGTTGGCTCAAATTTGTTTAAAGGTTAAAAGCCATCCCCCTCTTTTCATCCAAAACTTCTATCACATGTTTCTAAGTAAATCTTTTTCAATTGAATAACCAAAAGACAAAGTCAACTCAACCATTATGTTAGCTCAACTTTGTTGTAAATTTTGAAGAGCTTTGCTTTATATTCATCAAGTCCCTATCTAACTATGATTGACATAAAAAATTATAAAAATTCAACCATGTGAAACTATAAGTGATGATGCCTACAAGTGAACCTATCTGATGAGTTTATAATTTAACTATAACATTAACAAACAACAAACAATTACAACTAACCACAACAAACTCTAGAAATTGAACCAATCATAACAATCTCAAATACCATAGAGTGGAGATTTAAGGAATTGAGCCAACATAGTTTACAAAAAGAATAATCAATTTTGAAACAAATCAAGTACCAGTGTACCACAAAATCCAAGCAGTTGAGAAACTTCTGAATGATGCTAAACAGCTGCAGAAGCAGTCAATTGTGATGATGATGACATAAAACCAAGTGAAAAATGTGTTTTAACAGTCCAATCCATAAATAGTATCAGACAAAACAAAAGCAACAAGTGAAGAACAGGAACAAGAACAAGAACAGGAACAATCATGCAGGAACACAAGAAAACAAAAGTCAAAGTCATACACAGATAGATAAAGTATTCCACCAAAATGCAAATTCAACTAACTTTGTTTACAACTTTACATATAATGCACCAACTTTCTACATACATAAATAAATACATACATATACATGTATAAACAATTAAAAAGAATATAAAGAGTCAGAAAAAAAAAATAGATTTTTAAGTTGAAAAAGAGAGACCCAGATGAAAAAATCTCACCTTTTATGCAGTGTTGAATTCCAAAATCTGAAATGAGTAGCAAAAATTGATACTTGAAGAAGGGGTTTTGAAGAAAAAAGTGAAATGATATGAAAAATGAAGCAGTGGTTATTAATTGAGCTGAGAGTGCACAGATCACGAGGAGGAGAAGGAGAAGAATTAGCGAAAAATCAGTGAGATGTTTGCGCCAACAAATCTGTCTCTATTCTTTCAATGTTGCTGTGCTTTTGGTTGCAAATGCTTTGTAGGAGAGAGAGAGAGAGAGAGAGAGTTATAGAACACTGAAAAATACTATATTAAATTCAATTCAATTAATTAATTATGACCACTTCATTATTTTTCACGAAACAGACCAACTAGGTAAAACAATCATCTTTGTTTTCTCGTCAAATCTATGTCTAACAAAGATTAATCTTCTACTATATTACAGTATTTTTTTTTTTTTACAAGTCTAACGTAAAAATTATAAGGAAAAAAACTCATTTTTTTGTCTTAAATTATAAATAAAAAGACCAACTTTTATTATATTTAATTATGTTGTTTCAAAAAATTATCTTTTTTAAAGGAAAATTAAATGCAAATTGCATTCAATATGTTCTCTCTTTCATTTTCTCAATAACCAATAGCCAATGAAAATTATTTTTGCATCTTCCTATAAAATTTATTTCAAAAATAACATAAGAGACTATGCTGCAAACTACTATATTTTAGTTTTTCTAATGAGTGTAATTTTATTTTTTTGCTTATAATATGGG
>Ga0315913_1005070_pt1 | contig 15987 bp, 10 predicted proteins | sample MpolsnodulesMG_FD_207736 | JGI IMG/M metagenome (GOLD analysis project Ga0315913, IMG submission 207736) | Medicago polymorpha root nodule microbial communities from Los Angeles, California, United States - small nodules | ecosystem: Host-associated > Plants > Roots > Nodule | place: USA... | reverse complement strand
ATGACGACGCTTATATATTCAACATTAATAATTAACTAGTGGGTCTCGTAATTGAATAAGATTAAGTAAACTTTAATAGAAGATAATTAATAAAAAATATCGAAATTGTTAGGTTGAATATTATGATTCGGTTTGAATTTTTGATCCTCCACATGCATCTACTTACGAACAAAAATAGCATTTGTTATAATAGTAGCATTAGCATTTAGCATTGCTCGAAGTGATTGCGTAAACCGTCAAATTAGTTATTTCCATTAAAAAAAAGCTACTCCCTCGTGATTATAATATTTAGTTTGCACTACTAAATAGATTGTCCCAACTTACACCATTAAAATAACCCCTTTTAGCAATTTTTTCATCATGAGATCTCGACCGTTAGAATAAATTTAAAATATATCAATGGCTTATATTGAAGTGGTGTAAGTTGAAGCAATGTATTTGGTGGTCCAAACTAAACTTTGCCCCGACTCAAATTGTATGTCACTTTAGAAAAAATATATGTCCCAAATTATATGTCGCTTTACAATACCAATGAAATATTAATGTTACTTTTCTTATTATATCCTTAACTATTTATTATTCTCTCGTGTTTCAATTCATTCATTTATCTTTCTCATATCATTTATTAAGGACAATTTTGTAAAACAACTCATAATATCCCTTTCCCACACAATATTAATTATATTTCTTAATATGTATGAAATGCCCAAAACGTCATACAATTTGGGACGGAGGGAGTATTTACTTCTTTGGGTCTTTATTATAACTTATAAGAAACAAAATCAAAAAACATTAAAACCAATACAATCATTAATTAATATGACTTTTTGAATATTTTTACAAATATATCCTTATAAAAAATTGTGAAACACTAAATACATCCACTAACATTAAAAAAGAATCATTAAATAAGGGATAAGAAAGTCTTTTAAACAATAACTACATCTTAAAAGTTGTAGCATTTTTTTTATAAATAAGACCAAATTTTTTTTAATTTTTTTTATAATAAAAACCGGAGAGGGAGTACTTTATAAGACACTTCCTAGATAGATCATTGAAATTGTGAATATTTAATGCATCATATTTTTTTTTCTTCCATGCTCCTCATATCCTCCTCCATCTCAATTTGTTTGATGAGGTACTCCCCGTCCATCAATTTCATCTCCCCCATCTTCATCTAGTTATACTTAGGATTTAGAATCTTGAATGCTTATATTGCTTTCAAAGATCGGAGTATGAGAGGAACCTCTTCTCCTTTTTATTTAGACTCTTGCATGCAAAATCAGAATTAGCGTGTGAGGATTTCTTTCTATAGGGAGCCCAACAACACTTGACTTATTTGCGCCTTTAAACTTTCTCTTTGCGTCCTTGCTTTTGAGTCCAAAGGTCTGGATGAAGGTCTCGTTGCAAGAAATTCATTATGGCTGAAGGAATTGGCAACTATCTATGAGTGACAATTATCAAAGTGGTGGAGGGCGACAATGATTGTTGAAATGGAGAGAGGTAGGGTTTATTGGTTTAGGAAGATTGAAGATCTAGATATATATATATATATATATATATATATATATATATATAACTTTTGGAGGACATGCAACGCTGGCTATATATACCACCTTTCCTCAAGGAAAAATGGGTGCTCATGATACCTATTATGACAAAGTTTTGAAGTCAAGAAGAACTGGCACAAGAGGAGGAGGGGATGGGAGATCCCCTGTAAAATGTTTTTCGTCCCCATATAAAAATTGCCCTTTTTTTTAATAAAAATTGCCCTTTGAATCATTACAAAGTTGCAAATATTTTTTTTTATTAAAATGTTCTTTCTAACTTACATTTAATATGTAGAAACACTTTAACTTATAATTTCTCAATGTGTAGTGTGTGTGAGTTTAATCACTAAATGTTATATTAAGTAGAAATAATGATGTATTTAATATAAATTTTAAAGCAAATATATTACTTTGGTCTATCCAATGAGGAAAAAAAAAGATAAGAAGTACCGTTAAGTTAGAAAGATCTTTAAAAATAGAGATTTTAGATCAAGGTTACTGAATGAAGTGACATTTAGCATGAAGAAAGAAAAAAAAATTCCACCATGAAAAAATTATTTTTGGCATTAGATCAATTAAGAAACTCTATATTAATGATGCATGGGATTGGGACCACACCTCTCAATTTTCTTAAAGAAAGAATTCTAGAATGACTGGATACACTGGATTTCATAGTCATTCGTCATTATTATATTCCCAATGTGCTGAAAATGGACCAAGTCAAAAAATAATAAGAAAATTACTAAAAATGGACGAAGAAATGAGGGGACCAAGCTACAAACAAATTTTAAAAAATGGACGAAGAAATTTTACTAAAAATGGAAGAAGAAAACTACTTTTTTGTTTTAAGGGAAAGTTAAATGTTCATGCGAAAATTAAATATTTTTGTTTTAAAAATGAACGAAGAAATATGGACCAAGCTACAATGCATTTTTTTTAAAACTTAATACTCCATCCGCTTACTATTATAAGAAAAAATATACTTTTTTTATGTTCATTGAATAAATGATGTATGTGGTCTATATTAATGACCACATATATCACTTATTCAATGAATCTAAAAAGTAATTTTTTTTCTTATAATAATAACCGAACGAAGTACAAATTTTCAATTTACAATACAAACTTTAAAAATAGAGATTTTACTAAAAATGGACAAAGAAATTCTACATGAAATACTTAATTAACATAATTAACAGGAGCTTTGTCCCCTCAAAAAAGTAGTTTGGTGAAACGGGACTACCTCTAACTCTAATTATAAGACCTTTTTTATAAAAAAAAATAAAATTGTTCCTTTTTATAAGATTTTTTTGTATTTTCAATTACATTAATTATTTCTTTACCACCATACGCTTATTTATTTTGCATCATTTTATCCAATCAACAATTAATATTATGTTGAAAACATAAACTAACTCTCTCTCTCTTAAGGATAAAATTGTAAAAACAATAATAATTATAAACAAATTTAATATTATTAACTTTTTTAATTCTCGTGATTTTGGCCAAATAATCATATATTTAGGGATGGAGGCAGTACTATTTTCTGAAGGGAAAGACTCACTTGTGCTTTTAAGGCACATGTCAAGGAACCTAAAATAAAATTTTTGTCTAGAAAATTGTGCTAATTTATTATTTTAGAGATTGAAAATTAATATTTTGTAATAAATATTTATCATTTTAGAATCTTTAACATGCGCCTTAAAAACACAAGTTAACATTACCTTTTTTTTAATGAGTCTTACTACTAGCAAGTGTCTTACGGATACTTTTAAAAGATTTCAAATGAAAAAATTACAGAGTATGTTTAAAAAAAAAATGTAAGTATTTCAATTTACAATGCATCTAAAATACAAATTTGCATTAAAACTTATTATTAAAACACCTAGTAAATTTATTAAGGGTTAAATATATTTTTGGTTATATAAATATATTAATTTTAGTTTTAGTCCCTCTAAAAAATTTCTTTAACTTTTAGTCCTTATAAAAATTTCACGTAGAATTTATATTTTTGAACAAAATTTTTCAGAATAGTTTATAATATTTATTATAAGCATTTTTAAAAAAAATAGAATTTTTAACAAAAATAAATTAAATATGACTTTTTATATGTTTGACATTTAAAAATTCAAATTTAATTCATATTTTGTTAATTTTTTTTAGAGATTTTTACAATATTCTACATATTTATGCACAATTTCATTAAAAAAAACAAAACACAAGTTGACTTAAAATTAGAGACTAAAAATTTTATAGAGATTAAAAGTCAAAAAATAAAATTTAAAGTGACTAAAACAAAAAATTAATATATTTATAGGCACAAAAAACATATTTAACTCATTTATTAATTACTTCACTCCAATTACTTATTATATTTTTCTTTTTATGTTTTGCAATTCAACAGCTTGCATGTAACAATACATTGTTATTGTCAACTAAACTATGCTGAGGCGAACGGTCCTCACAAATCACCTCGTTTAATTTATAAGATAGAAAGAAAAAAAATACTTTTGAACCTCTAAAAAAAAACTAAAACCAAAAAAAGATATATTTCCTTTTATGATAAAGAGGCGATAAGAAAATGATATGGGACGTCGTCGCACGTGTGTGTAAAGTGTAAAGTAAAAAGGAGAGTGAAAAGACGCGCGCGAGTGGAAGTAATAAGAGTTGCCATCTTTGCCTGTCCGTGAAGAGATACCTTTATACTTGAAGTCTTCTATTTTTCCCACTCACAACACAAACATAAATAACACTCTCTTCTTCATTTCATTCATATGAAGTCTCCGCCTAACCTATCTGGTGTCTCCGATCACTACGCCGCCTGATCTACCTCCCTTCTTCCGGTATTCACTCTCTCTTTTAATAATGCTCATGTTAGTTGATTTTTATTTTCTTTTTTTTAATATACTCATACAATTAGCAGCTTCATTTCTAAGCATTATTTTATTCATTATCCAATACTATTTTATGATAAGATTCCAGTTATTGTTGGATCTCATAAGTAGTATATTTAGATTCGTGTTGTTGGGTGTGTGATTTTTATTTTTCAAACTATTATTATTCACTTTCCTCTTCTTTTTTGGATAGCATCAAACTCAATACCTCAGATTGGGTTTTTTTTATTTATGTAAGTAAATTATTTATTTTTATGTTTCTGTTCTCTTGTTCTTGTTGATTTTGAACTTGGAATACACTTTGATCTTCAATACATTGCAATTAATGATTTTTTTTTTTTTCCTTCACCTTTTGTTTTTGAACCCGTGATGACAACCTATGCTATGGTGCCTTTACAGATCCTTTCATGTGGGGGTGTTAGATGATGGAGTCTTGTGAGTGTATCGACACACCTTATCCCCCGGATGAACTTCTTGTCAAGTATCAATACATCTCTGATGTTCTTATCGCGCTAGCGTATTTCTCGATTCCGGTGGAACTCATTTATTTTGTTCAGAAATCTGCTTTCTTTCCATATAGATGGGTTCTTATGCAGTTTGGGGCTTTTATTGTTCTTTGTGGAGCAACTCATTTTATAAATTTGTGGACATTCTCAGCTCACACTAAAGCTGTTGCTGTTGTAATGACGATTGCTAAAGTGTCGTGTGCTATTGTGTCATGCGCCACTGCACTTATGCTTGTTCATATTATTCCCGATCTGTTGAGTGTTAAAACCCGTGAGTTGTTCCTTAAGAACAAGGCGGAAGAGCTTGATAGGGAGATGGGACTTATTCTTACTCAGGAAGAAACCGGAAGACATGTGAGAATGTTGACTCATGAAATAAGGAGCACGCTTGATAGGCATACTATTCTAAAGACTACTCTTGTGGAGTTGGGTAGGACTTTAGGATTGGAGGAATGTGCACTGTGGATGCCATCAAGAAGTGGTTTGAATCTACAACTTTCTCATACTTTAACTTATCATGTACAAGTTGGTTCTACTGTGCCAACAAACCTTCCTATTGTCAATGAAGTCTTCAGTAACCCGAGAGCTATGCGTATACCACACACTTGTCCACTTGCTAGGATAAGACCTCTTGTCGGAAGATATGTGCCGCCTGAAGTTGTTGCGGTTCGGGTGCCGCTTCTACATTTGTCAAATTTCCAAATTAATGATTGGCCTGAGCTTTCAGCAAAAAGTTATGCAATTATGGTTCTTATTCTCCCTACTGATAGTGCTAGAAAGTGGCGAGACCATGAGTTGGAGCTTGTCGATGTTGTTGCAGATCAGGTTTGTTTGATTTCTTTTATTTTATTGGTTCTTTTTTTTTTCCTGAATATTTTCTATTTCGTATTTCCGTTGTTTTCTATTCCTTTTCTTTTGATTGCTTTAACACTCATATTCATTGTCATTGTGCCTGTAAGTTCTGTTCTGAGTCTGACTATCGCTGTGAACTTGTTTTGGAGTTTGGAGCATAGAATAGTTGAAAATTAGGAAATGGCTATCAATCATTGGCCATTTGGGCTTTATGGTTATTTCTCAACCATCAAGGTAGAAGACAGAATATGACACCTAGTAACTTAAGTAAAGAACCATATTAGGTATGCATATGGAGTATGCACTGAGGTCGCTGAATTCCAATAAGCGGCTAAAAAAGGGAGGGCAGATCATGTAATTATGAAACCTGTGATATTTGTATTTAATACTACTTTTTGTCTGCAGAATTCAACCTCTGCGATATAGTTTACACATGGATTCCATCGTATGTTGTTTTCTTTTCACTCAATGTTGTATCCAAGCCAGTCTAATTTTGATTTTGGCCATTGAAGATATATAGTGGCTCTATATCAAGACTGAGATAGGCTCGGGTACTGTACTAAATTTAAGAACGATATTGGAAAAATGGGGTAAACAAACACGTGACAATGTCTAGTTACTTCTCTTAACATCAAATATTGAAATAATCTGATGCAGATCTGTCTAGGATAAATTTACAACAAATGTGTGTGGGACCTGACTTTTAAGTGTTTTATTCCCTTTGCCTGCACATGCCTCCTAATCCGAAAAGACCAAATTAAATACCTGAAACTTTTCATTCGATTGTATGGCTTTTAGGAATATCATTTTCTTTCTAGATTAAATTACCATATTAACTGTGTTTGAAATTTGCTTTTGTGACATTAAATATCGCGCCACAGTTGCCATTTCAAAATGTCGCCAACATTTTCTAGTGCTGACATGGCATTTGTTTCCTCACATGCACCTCAGATGTGGGGACATGATTGTGTTATTATTCATTTCAAAATTTTTACTTGATATTCTATTCCTCCGTATGCTGAATCCATTTAGTTTCCAAACAGGTAGCAGTTGCCCTTTCACATGCTGCTATTTTGGAGGAGTCCATGCGAGCCCGGGATCAACTCATGGAACAAAACGTTGCCTTAGATTTAGCTCGGCGAGAGGCTGAAATGGCAATTCATGCTCGCAACGATTTCCTTGCAGTCATGAATCATGAAATGAGAACACCGATGCATGCAATTATAGCATTGTCATCACTTCTTTTGGAGACTGAACTGACTCCAGAGCAGAGGGTTATGATAGAGACTGTATTGAAGAGTAGTAATGTTTTGGCAGCACTTATCAATGATGTTCTAGATCTGTCCCAACTGGAAGATGGTAGCCTTGAATTAGAAATGGCAAAAATCAACCTTCATGGTGTTTTGGGAGAGGTAATTTCAAGAAATCTGAGATATCTGTAACATTATTCGTTAACATCTACCATGAACAGCATTTATGTATTGTTTTTCTATTGTTAATGCAGGTCATTGAACTGATAAAGCCTATAGCATCTGTGAAAAAACTACCCATTACTTTAATTCTTGCCCCTGATCTACCTACTCATGCCATTGGTGATGAAAAGCGGCTTATGCAAACACTTTTGAATGTTGTGGGCAATGCTGTCAAATATACTAAGGAGGGCTATGTTTCTATAAGAGCTTCTGTTGCAAAACCAGAATCCTTACAGGATTGGCGACCTCCTGAGTTTTATCCAGCATCAAGTGATGGTCATTTCTATATACGAGTCCAGGTTATGACTTTGGCATCTCAATATCTGAACTCTATCCATATGTTAATGTGATTGAATTCTTGGGTTATCTAAATAATTAAGTCATCTAGATCATCCATACCTACATTTCTAGGAAAGAGCCCAGAGATATCTCTACCTTTTCATTATGTTATCGACTTATCATTGTAGCAACTGTTAGAAATTAATCTAGGTATTGATTTCCATCTCATGACTGACCCCAAACATCCTTCTTTGTGCAGGTTAAGGATTCTGGATGTGGCATTCTCCCACAAGATATTCCACATCTCTTTACCAAGTTTACTCAGTCTCAGAGTGGACCTGTTCGATCTAGCAGTGGTTCAGGTCTTGGACTAGCCATTTGTAAAAGGTAGGGAAAACATAATTTTGATGTTGATGCCTAGCAAGTCACCATTATTGCCCCTATGTGAAATGCATATTAACACTGCTGCTTAAATAGAGTAGTTTTTGTTTATTGAGTCACCATTATTGCCCCTATGTGAAATGCATATTAACACTGCTGCTTAAATAGAGTAGTTTTTGTTTATTGAGTTACTGACTCTCAAAATTGATTCAGATTTGTAAATCTCATGGGTGGGCACATATGGATGGAGAGCGAGGGTCACGATAAAGGAAGCACAGCTACATTTGTAGTCAAACTTGGGATTTGTGGCAATGCAGATCCAACCGATCATCAAACTGCAAGCAGAGGCCAAGCATATAGTGGAAGTGGAGGCCTTGCTAGATTTAAGCACTTAGTCAATGATGACGACATAGGTTTTTCTAATAGACGCAATCAAAGAAGTTTCTGATATCCAAAACACCAAAATTGCATATCTTTATATCAATGTCGACTGGCAGATATTGTATGATTTGCTGTTTGCAGCTATAGATTAGGATTAATGTGTCAGACATATTTCTAACAAACAGATCTTATCTGAAGCCCTATCGTATTAACTAGTTATACAATGAAACAAATTCAAAAATAATCCATTGCTGAATATAACTTCGAGCAGTATGTCAGGCAATGTTTTTAAAATCGGATTGAACCCGTTAGTTCAACCATTGATTTGAGAGCCAGTTAGTTCATCGGTTGGTTTAACCCTGATTATATTGTAGGTTCATTGAACCGAGTTTAACTGGTTGAACCACAATTGGTTCAACTGGTTTTATTTTTTGTATTTTTTCAATATCTGCTTGTCATCCAATTTAACCATAGTTGAAACAATTGAAATATGACTTGAATATCTTTCCGATTTGATCTTCAGTCCCATTTTTAAAACACTGGTTTTAAGGAAATGATGCATATCAACTCCAGTCTGTTACCTGTTGTCTTTCAGTGTTTTGGTTTTCTGCCAACCACTTGCTGGTGAAAGTTGTACTACTTCCTAATATGCATAGTAATTCCAATTATTATGAACTAAAAAACATTATTTTGACACAAATTTTAACATCTGACATTCTATGAACAAACAATTTTTTTTCTCTCTCCTAGACAATGAGGATCAGAAAAGGTCACTAGCTTAGAATGTATTATATATTTGGTATCCGATACGCTTAGAATGTACTATATATGGTGTCTTATACACAATGTTGATTTTTTGTCTCAATAATAGTTATTATAAGCTTAAATGAATAAAGGAGATGGATAATTGTGGAAGTATCAAGAATCATTGCTACAGAATCTGAGATTCTAGTTTATTTAAAAAGTTTAACTCAAATGTCCAGTTCTCTTCTTGTTACCAATGCTAGCTTCCCTCGAGGTATGACTGAATAGTCATTTTAAATTATGTTTTACTTGTTAGTGTGTGATTTTAAATTTAGCCAATATTATGTTAGGTTTTTCTTTTTGGTACAAAGGGAAAAAAACTAGGCAAAAAAGAAAAGAGAAGAAAAGACGATTAGAATCATCCAAGGAATTGAATCCTGAAAGCATCAGCTGCTAAGAAAGAGAGAAGGCCTACAAGAGGTTGATCTACAACCTACAATCTTAAGTCTTAATAAGCACTTAATTTGGCAACATAAAGTTACAGTCCACTTCACAAGGAACAAGTCCCTTATATTCTGCATAATTGTAGCATATCTATGACAAATGATGGTTGGTTCATTTATTAAGTTGAGAGAGCATGCTTGGTGTCTCTGTAACAAACCAATCTACAAATTTTGGATGATTAAGGCAATTGAAGGCCAAAGATCATGGCAAGGCATTCTGCTTGGGAGGTTGTCAACAATGCCAAGGAAGCTAAAGAATCATATCCTCCAATCTCCATCAGCATTCTTAATGAGGCCACCACAGCCGCCTCTGCCCAGGTTGCCAGGAAATCCAAGGTGAGGGAGCAGGTTTAGAGTTGGTGTCTGGCCAACAACTTTGAATCAAAACATACATGTTTCTTCACTATGAACTAAATTGCTATTCCGCCACAAGGCTGCCAAAAATAGTGAAGAATGAAGCTTTGATCCAATCAGTGTGGATGGTATTGTTTCAAGTGAAAATAAACTTAAAAAATATCTGGCTGCAGAAAAACCAACCCTTTTTGGATTTTTCTAACATGTGCAACATTTCCCATGTTAAAAGAACTAAAAATGAATTTTTTTTATTGAAAAACAACAATCAATTATTAAAATGTTATATATTAATATAAAATACACAAGTTTCAATACACACTATTTTGAAATTCTTAATATGTGCAAATTTGCATATGATAGAAAGTCTTTCAACTTCAATCATGGTTTATTAGAGATGTTGAATTCAAGTTTAGTTAGGACAATACATTCGTGTTAAATCTCTTGAGAGTTTTGTTCATATCAATTTAAGGATTAGTCTCTAAAGTTGCGCGTGAATAATATCTAACCCAAAAAAATACTAGGAGATTGTTTGTACAAAACAACTTTATATAACTAATATCATAATTTATACACATAAACGTGTTCACCATTGCGAACCAATCCTGGAATCTCGATTGAGAAATTTCTGCATTTTGAATCCGATAAATGACTTCCTCCGATTTCAATACATATTTTGACCTTCAATCTAAGTTCACTAACTTCATCCGTGTATCATACACAATTAATCAACAAGGTCATACACAATTCCATACGTGATGTGTTTTCCTTTGCTACAAATAGCATCGGCTATATAAGTCTAACCAAATGACACAAAATTCACGGCTGTCTTGAATGTATTATCAGAGGATTTTAAGCCGCAACAAGTTATATCAAGATGCAGAGGGTATCAGGGTACTAAGCATTTCCGTCATGGATTATTTAGTGGTCCGTAACCGGAAGTATTATCAGAGGATATACATCAGTAACAATGACAGTAAGAGGCAGAAAAATAAGATGCCATCATGAAAAAGGCGGAAAAATAAGAGACGAGTATGGAAGAAAGAAAAAAAGAGAAAAAAATATGCATCATGCCCTTTTGCCGCCATATGTTCTTTCTATAGACCATTGTAAAATTAACATTGGAGAATATGACAAAATAAGCTTTATTCTATCAGAGTCAAATACTCTATTATATTTTAACAAGATAAGCTTTATCCTATCATCGATTATTTTTCTTTTCTTAGTCTAGAAACGACCACCTATGTTTCTTTAGACCACTCCAATAATTGCATGTAATCTTGTATCATTTTAAAACATGAATAAATGCTTCCATGGTAAAAATAAATAAATTGAGTTGGGGCTATGAAAGTTGAGATAAATAAAGCCATTAGCAAAGTATAAAAACATAACTAGCAAAAGTATAACCAGAGTGTTTCCGCAACAAAATCATAACAAAAACAGCAAAACACAATTTAGTACAGGGACTATTATAAATTCATACACCTGATAACTGAAAATTAAACAATGTCTTAATCCAACAAAAAGATCGTTAAAACTACTTTAAAACAGCAACTGAGGTCAGCCCAACAATTCGGCCAAGCAATCTCAGACTGCAGCGGCCTTCTTTGATTTCTTTTGCGGTCTGCACAAAAAGATATTCGTTAAAACAATAGTGCATAGCATTGCGGAAACCTAGAAAATACATGGCAAGTATAAATTATAATACTCACTGGGTCTGGGTTGGCTTTGCGGCAGCAGCAGGTGGAGCAGCAGGAGCTTCTGCTGGCTTTTCTCCTCCAGGACCCTAAACATTTTACAAAGAAAAGGCAAAATTTCCATTAAAAATTGCAAAAAGAATGCTTGTTAATGTACTAAATCCTCAAATCATATACATCTATGCTATACATCTATGCGTGTCAAAAGAATTGAGAAATCATAGGTAACTCACTTGAGCGAAACGCTCCTCCCTCCTAGCATGCTTCCTCTCACGGCTGGCCTTGTTCTTGGCACGTTTGGCCTCAAACTGGTCAGACAGGGTCTTCTCTCTAGCCTTCTCAGCTTTGGACTTGTGAATGCTCTCCATCAGCACTCTCTTATTCTTAAAGACATTACCCTTAACCTTCATGTACATGTCATGGTACATGTGCTTGTCAATCTTCTTGGCCTCACGGTACTTGCGGAGCAAACGTCTGAGAACACGCATTCTCCTCATCCAAAGAATCTTTGTGGGAAGCCTTGCCTCTCTGGTACCCTTCCTCTTACCTATGGGCATTCAGACAAACACAACAAATTCATATTCTCTCTAAGACTGACCATAAAATAACCCACCTCAAGCCAGTTAAGGAATGCAGACTTAGTAGTTTTGTTTTAGGGAACAAAACAGTATCATGGTATTTTACAAAAAACAAGGCTTGTATATCCAATTGATGAGCAACTCAGTAAAAAATTAACAATTTAATTGTGAATGAATCTAAGACAATGGTTTCTTAACAATTACTAGATTACAAACTAGCAAGTATAAGAAGTTAGATTCCGAGCTAAAGCAGCCAAACCAACAATGATGAAACCACTTCTTCAAGTAAGAAATCAAATTTTGGTCAACAAAAAAAAAAAAAAAAGAAATCAAATTCAGTGTATCAATTACATTTCTGTAAGCTTATCATAAAAAGTTTTTGTTAAAAAATGATTTTAATGCTGAAAATTATAAGCCATTTTGATTTGCTTTTGGGGGCAAAAATCTTTAACACCAGATTGAGAAATACAGAATCACTTTTTAAAATTGTAAACAAACACACAATAACTATTGATTTAATTAAAACCCTAAAAAATAATTTTACATCAAATCACTCATATTTTAATCTCTAAATTATTTAAAATCAAATCACATATAGTTTAATCTGTGACCAGAATACATTTCAAATTAAGCTAATGAAAGATTTGGAGAATAAAATACCATATCCAGAGTGTCTTCCTTTCCTCTTAGCTTCCTTCATCCTACGAGCACGCGACCTGGAGTGAATCTTAGTGGGTTTCCTGATGATAAACCCATCCTTAACCAGCTTCCTTATGTTTTGGCCTACAAATTCAAATCCAATTATCAATCATAAACCGTGCTTACGCAGAAGATGAATCTAGCAAAGACCTTTCAACTTCGATCTATACAATAACAATCATAATAAAAACAACAGATAAATGGTGCTTACGAGAATTGGCCATGGAGATTTCATTGACTTCATTAGGATCAAGCCAAACTTTGCCACGGCCGCACTTGAGGACGCTGGAAGCGAGACGTTTTTGCAATTTGAGAGACACCATTTCGTTGTTTCTGTGTGAGCAGCAGCAGCCAAGATAACTGATGGAAGCGAATGCTGAATATAAACTAGGGTTTCCAATGTTACTTTGGGCTTGGGGTTATTTCACTTGTCTTAAGCCCATTTCGTGCATCTCCTCGACCCAATCATCAAAGACAGTTGCTTTTGTGACATTCAGAAGTTCTTAACAACACAAATAAATTATTAAAATACCCCCAACAGTAGTTAACTACTATTGGGTTTATAACTAGAAACCCAGCGGCAGTTAACTGCCGTCGGATTATTTGGTCTTTTACTTGTGTTCCTAAGACATTTTGAATTTCAGAAAAGCAACACTCATCATCAAAACACTCATTTTTTGTATATTTATGGGGTATATATGGAATTGCTCATTTACGCTGAAATTTATCCTATTGACCCTAACGACAATTAACGGCTGCTGCATTTTGCTAGTCATGATTCTTGGCAGAATGACTGTTTTCTAAGGACCTAATGTTGCATTTTTTTTCATTTCCAATCATTCACTCGATCATTTACATGTCTTAGAAAGACCACTTCATTCAATCATTTCTAGAATAAATCCTAATTAAATTTCAAAACAATAGAAGACGACGAATGATAATTTATAGTTTAGTTTCATCTATGTTCAAATCGAGCAATTAAGTAAGCATTACATTACATTCTCCCAAAGAATGTTATGTCATCATGATGTTGGATTTAAATTAAATTCTTGGAAGTTTACTATGAATATTGGCATTGAAGTGTCTTATCCATCTTGTAACAATTTGTCAATCTCAATAAAAGCTCGAAAAATGAAGAGAATACATGTTGTATTCTACCGAACAAACTATATATGTTTTCACATCAAATTCATTTGTATAAGATGATTAATGACGAAAGGGAGTGCATTCCAGTATAAACTTTTGAACTTAATCCTATTGCCATGCCAACTGATAAGTTTCAATTGACAGAAGAGCATGATCAAGCTCATATCAACATCTTAAAAATGCATTCTCTTTTGTCACACTCTTCTTATATGAAGGAATTTGATGTGACAACATATATAGTATATTCGGCAGAATACAAAACGTGTTCTCCTCATTCTTTCGAGTTTTCAAAAAGACTAACAAATCCTTACACCAAGTATAAGACACTTCAACACCAATATTTTTAGGAAACTACCATCAATTAAACTTAAATCCAACAAAATAATGACACTACATAATAATACAACTTAATACAACCTTTTTTTTACAAATAAACTTAAAACAACCTAACATCTTTATTTTGCTAAATCAAACTCTCCATAATATCGTTAGAAGATGCCACCAACAAAACATCCAACTCGATTGGTCCTTAAGTGTGGTGTTAACCAAATATCGAGGACATGGTTCTCGCGTCGTCGTGGTTCTTAAGCATCATTTTGCTGAACTACAATCTCTCTGATGAGTCGATCAATGGACGTCGATATTCAACATCGTCCACCATCCTTGTGTCTCTGTGGTTGAATCGCCATTTGATTTGATTCAGTTGATCCTTCAAATCTACCTGCGTGACATCGATCTGAGCCTTGAATAAATTGGGCTTTCCACCATTGTAGTAGACTCCAGCTAACTTTTGTATTTAAATCTACTGGATAAATGTTCATGTCTAGATCTACAACATAAGAAATTAAAAACAATCAATAAAAAACTCTTTCTAACACTTGGAGTGCAAAATATACATTCTTGGTTCATTTCGTTATTTCAAGTTTCAAACTACTGTATTCAACTTAAACCTAGTCTAAGCAGCATTCGTAATGTAAACATGTAATCATTTACTACAAAAATAAAAATTAACATAAAGCCTAAAACTAAAATATTATTAATTTAACAGGAAAAATGTAACATAAAATCATAAAATGTTAATGGTAATGAATTATGAAAAACTTACTTGTTATTGGAGGGGCGACTGATTTGAATTTGAAAAAATTCTATGTTGGATGGTTTGAGAGAGTTTTAGAGAGTGAATTTTTTGAAATGGAAGAAATGGGTTTATGTCTCTGTTATAAAAAGAATGTCGCGGCAGTTAACTATCGTTGGAAGCGTTGACCGTCACTGGGATTATTATGGTAATTTCCAAGTGCGAGTGAGCAATTTTCTCTATCCTTTACAAACTGTGTTTTTTGTTCAATCTTTGCTTTTACATAAAAAATTATTTTAAAAGGTTAAAGAATTTAAACTTGACTTTTGAATTACTAATTCTAACAAATGAGTTAAACTAAGTTGTTCGTGAACTTAAAACGAGTCGAACTCAAGCTAACAAATTACTTTTGAGTTTTATTTGAACTAATTTTTATCAATTTGGGTCGAGGGAAGTTCAATTCGACTCATTTCTAATGATTGAGAACATCAAACAATAATTTTTCCCCCGAAGCAGCCTTTGTTGGTCCTTTCAATTCAAAATATATTTTAATTCACAACTATCTTATGAGGTTCTATATCTTGTTATCCCTCTCTTATCTCTATGTGTTAAACTAATGAAAATGTAAAGAGACAACTTAGTCTGACCCACTTTTAGCATTAGGGTCGACCAAGAGAACTTTGACGCGTTAAGCCAAATAAAATAAATATGTTTATCGTAACAGTTTTATCAAAAATGTTTTATCTCTACACAATGCCGGAGCTTAAACAAAAATTTGCAATGCTAGAATCAAAATAAAAAAATTTAAAAGTTGAAAAATTACAACAAAAAAAAAAAATCATATCAAAAGGTAACTACGTTAATATATAATAGCACTAG
>Ga0315913_1005068_pt1 | contig 15987 bp, 12 predicted proteins | sample MpolsnodulesMG_FD_207736 | JGI IMG/M metagenome (GOLD analysis project Ga0315913, IMG submission 207736) | Medicago polymorpha root nodule microbial communities from Los Angeles, California, United States - small nodules | ecosystem: Host-associated > Plants > Roots > Nodule | place: USA... | reverse complement strand
AAAAATGAGGTATTTTAAAATACCTTTCTGCCGAATTTTCTTTGAAAAGTCAGAGAATATTCCGGATCAGAGGGTGTATGAATGTAGGATGTTAGGTCAAAAATTGGGGTATGACAAGACCCACATCCAACAAAGAAAAGTTGCACACCCAAAATGCAATTGCATTTGTGGACTTGGAAGTAAACAAATAAAAGAACATGGAAAGAGTAAACCCTGTCCAATTAAAATTTAAAATTTTGAAAACAAAGATGAGTCCTGCTTGAGAATCTGAAAATTACCTTTTGGTTGAGAATCTTTTACATCTAAGATTTCCATTTTTAAACTCAGAAAAATACAATGTAGAAGATTGGTCTGATGGTGTTAACTATGGACTTTAGAGTGTGCTCCTCGGAAAGTCTCAAGTTCGATTCTCCTGGTGTCATTTTCGGTGGGTTAGTTTGGATTCTTGAAAAAAACTCTAGAAAAATATGAGAACACAGATTCCCAACCCAAATATTTATGGGAATGCACATAAAATTGTCAACCCTCGAAGTTGAAAGGAAGTAATGAGCGCCAATGGTATACAAGTGCTGCATGTGTGTAATTGTTACTGTTACATTATACTTACATACTATAACTTCGTGAGTTTGTTAGCATTAGGGAAATATAGAAACTGGGATGTTTAGTAACATGGAACAATAGACCACACTCGTAATTAACATATTGTAGGATGGGAATAACAGTATTGTGAAGCCGTCAATGTCAATCAAGACATCAGAATATATCAATCAAATCTTTCTTTTTCATTAAACAGACATACCCGATTTTCCTCTTGAACAGAAAAGGTTGAGGAAAGTAAAAATAGCAGTCAGTCTTTACAATTGAAATCCTTATGGTTTCTTAGCAATAATCGTGCATGTTAAGTTTTTTTTTCTTTTCCTTTGTCCCCATTTTTTATTAGTTCAATCATCATCATAAAGGAGCACACTGGGAAAATGAGCTATAATATCTCAAAAGCCAAGATATAGATGTTTCAAAAATACCAAAACATAAGAAGTATTTTGGATGTCAGAATGGAAGTTATCCCATCGACAATAAATATAGAAAGCAGTAAAGTGTTCACACTCTCAACCATAGAACCAATCACTACATAGGTTCTGTCCACACTATGGTTAAAAAACAGTAAACATTATCATTTCATCACCATCATTTTTTCAGATTCTACTGCTGGGCGCATTGTACCCTCTGTGCCCCACCAGGCATATCATCATCTTCATCATATGCTTCCTGTTGTTGTTGCTGCTGTTTCCTCCTATTCTCCTCTTCCATATTGACATCATGAAGTGTAGTTTCCTCACACTCGTCGATCTCCATGTCTGTCAACTGTGATGAAGGTTTAGCTGGAAGAACAGCCTCCAAACCTTTCACCTGATCAAGACTTAGGGTGTCGGGGAATTCCACAGTGAAGTGAATGTAAAGCTTGCCCTTCATAAATGGCCTCTGGTACATTGGCATTCCCTCGTCGTTAATAGCCTTGTATGAATCTGCATGTATAACCACCAAAAATTACAAATCTTTTAACAAACCATGTGTTGTCAATTGAGCATTGGAGAAAATAGCAATTTGTTTGAATTCCACTATGCTACATTGCTATAATGTTGCTATAGCTGCTATTCGACAACACTATATCCGCTTTTTAAGAGCGCTGAAAATTGACATTCTAACCAGAAAGCAAAACTGAGGGTAACATGCTAGATGTGAATCATTTACATACCAGGCTTGACAACTTCTCCGGGGTTTGATTTGATAAGAAGTTGGCGACCATCCAAGTGAGTAAGCACAAATTGGAAACCACACAAAGCCTCGGTAAGAGACAGTGTGTGCTCTACAAAAAGGTCTTCACTCTTTCTTTTGAACTTGGGATGTTCTTTCTGCTGAAGTACAAATACAATATCCCCAGTAACTGTGTCTGGCTGCAAAACACAAATAACTCAAGTCATTATAAATTCTATATAATTTTTAAAATCTAATGTCAATTTTACTAAGGTTCTCAAACGTACTGCTTCATCAGCTTCACCAGGGAATGTAATCTTCTGACTGTTCTGCATTCCTTTCTCGACATGAACTTCAAGTACTTTCTTCTCTTGTACAACCTTCTCTCCCTTGCACTGTGGACAGCGGTCTTTATCATTGATAGTTTCACCAGTACCCTTACACTCATTGCAAGGATGCTGCATTTGCTGAATCATTGATGGACCAAGGTGTCTAATAGAGACCTTCATACCAGTTCCTTGACAACCAGCACATTTCATGGAAGCCCCAGATTTAGAACCTTTGCTGTAAATAATTACAAATAGCAAATGTAAGTAATCGTGTCTATGAATTGAGAAACATTTATGCAACCCAAAAAAAATATCTTGCTTATAATTGAACTAGATTGTTAGATATAATTGTGTTCCAAACACCATCTTCAAAAAACAAAAAAAATCAAACACTACATCATAAAAAATTGGGTAAACAGTCATTTTGATCCTTAAATGAGTGATGCGCTGTCAACATAGTCCTTCAAATTTGAATATACCAAACTTTCAAAAACAGGCCTAAATGTGCATTTTGTTAGTAATTTGTTCATCATATGTGTCTTCAGTTGGTTAAATTTTGGGTAACATAACTAGAAATTAAAACATAAGAAAATGTGAGATGGAATTAGTAGAATGGTGAGACAGAAAAACTCAGCATCTGTGGATTCCATCTCTACGGTTGTCTGGCCGCTGCCCAATTACATAAATCTACTATATTTCTGAAAACAGAGATCCTTCTTTGTCAAGGAAAACATATTTATCAGAAACAAGAAGTAGCTATCTATAATCAAGCTTTTTCTGTAAGCACTGAATCTTCAACAAGAAAACAACAAACAAGTGTTTCCCGGTCCAAAACAAAATCAGTGCAAAAAAATACTCCGACACTGGAAAGAAAAAGAAAAGAAAAAACTAGAAAACCATGAAAAATATAAGTGTACATAACTATAACAATTGAAAATCAGATGGGTGTAAGGCTCATATCAAGTGTAAATTTGGAAAGATCTGTCACTGTGGGAAAGAAAATAAACCCAATTCATTTGAAGGGACGGAGAGAAAAATGAAAAAGAGAAGAAAGACGAAGATAGAATCTGAGATACCAAAGCAAGACCCTTTGGTGAAAAGGGTGTGGCGGCACCTTCAAGTTCTGACCATCTTGTTGTTGCTGGGAAAAGAGCTTCAATATCTATCTATCTATATATGATAATGTATCTATGGAATTGGGTATTCCCACTCAAGGCCTCTCTCATTTCAATCACTGCCCTACAGTTTCGGCTCAACAAAACTATTAAAACACAGTCACCAAATGTGTTTACAAACAAAAAGACATTTGGGATGTGTTTGTATTTTGATACATTCTAGGACTATAGTGAGAATGCCTCACATTCCAGGGTGAAAAATGATTGTTTATCATTTCATCCATAAAAAATTCACTGGAAAAAAAAGAAGAACCTCGCACATTAAAACTGATCAAAAAATTCCAAACCAAAACTCTTATGATACCTACCCACTGCACTTTGAGCACAAGACATTTCTCGAGAGAGAAAGCTTCTTAGATGTCCCAAGGTAAAGGTCCTCCAAAGAGACCTTGAGAGGATGAACCACATCTTCTCCACGTCTCTGCCTCCGTCCTCGGCTACTACCACCACCACCACCACCTGTTCATACAAGTCAAAAATCCTTTAGATAATCAAACCACACAGAAATAGATTAAGACCAAACTAAATAACACAATAGGAATTCTCACCAAAGAAAGACGAGAAGATGTCAAATGGGTCATGGCCACCACCACCTCCACCACCCATTCCTTCCTTAAGAGCATCCTCACCATATGTATCATAAATCTCACGCTTCTCAGGATCACTCAAAACCTCATAAGCTTGTGCTAGCTCTTTGAACTACAAACCCACAAAAAAAAAAATTAAACTTAAATATACCGATTCAATAAAAACCTCACCTAACAATAACAACACCATGAACCTGTTATGATTGACTTATTAGAGCTTGTTACAGACATAACTCATAAGCATTTGTGAGAACATGTGAGACTGTTTCCGAGAACTTAAGGAAACAGCTTATGACATATTTTAAGTAGGTTTCAGCTTATTTCCAAAAGATCCCCAATATAGCTTATGAATGCTTCTTATTTTATGGGAAAATAATGCCACTTTATTTTATCTTTTGTTATAGACATAGGGCCCGTTTGGATTGGCTTATTTTATAGCATATGAAAAACGACTTGTGCAAATAAATAAGTTTTTAGGTTAATTCATAAGTTCTCACTAACAAAATTTGTATCTTCATAAGCTGCTTTTTCATAAACTACCTTGACAGGCTTATGAATAATACATAAAAGTTTATTTACTTGCCTAAGATATTTTGCATAAGCTCAAATAAGACAATCCAAACGAACCCATAGCTTATACATAAGCACTTATCAAGATAAACACTTCTCTAAAAACAACTACAACATCAATCAAGCGTTATCCCATTCCCACTAAGTCGGGTTGGCTACATGATCAAATTACGCCATGAAAGGAAAGAAAAAAAAAACAAGGAATTTTCGACTATACACAATCCAATCAAATTTCTGAACAATCACGAATTATCAAAAGAAAAGCATAAATCAACCACACTACACCTAAAAAAATTCTACAAATCATAACCCTAAATCATTCACCAAAACATTCTAGTATAATATACATCCAAAATCAAAATCAAACAATTCAAAATCAAGAAATCAAACAATCAATCAATTAATCATCCAAACACATAACAATAATGAATCAAATCAACAATAAAATAAATTAAAATTATCAAATAAAAGAAAACAAACCTTCTCGGGATCACCACCCTTATCAGGATGATTCTTAATAGCAGCTTTTTTATAAGCTTTCTTCAAATCATCTTGAGAAGCAGTTTTAGATACGCCTAAGATTTCATAGTACCTCGTACTATCACTTTTCTTCGGTGCTCTTCCAAACATCCTTGTATTGTACAGATCGAAACAAAACAAACCCTAGTGTTGTAGATCCGAATGAATGAGAGAAGAGAAGTAGTAATTGTAACACGCCAAGTTTGTTATAGTGGTTGGATTAAGAGTGAGATGGAATGGATGGTTGGGATTGTGTCTGAGTTTTTGGGTCCCATAGAAGAAGGGTCTAGAAGAGTTTAAAGTTTTGTTACGCGTATGTGAATTTAGTTGTGAAAGTTGTTTGGCTTACGTGGGATTGTTCTTGTTGGATCCTTCCTAGTAAGTGGTACCAAATGTTGTGGAAATCTACTTACTTATATTACCCCCGCTGCAAAACCTAATTAGTTTGACCATAATTTTTTATTAATATACAAAGATAAATAATATCATAGAAGATGTCGTTGGATTTGTCTCAATGAGTATTTTCAAAATATCAAATTTTCATAATTTTTTCTAATATATTATTCAAGATATTTAAACTCAAAACTATGCATTGACATGCGTAATAAAGTCAACTATGTCAAGTATTAAAGGACGGAGGGAGTAATATTTTACTCCTCCGTCTAACAATATTAGTCGTTTAAGGTTTGTGCATGATTATTAAGGAAATGATTAATTATGTTAATTTCAATGGTAAAATTAGTAGCATTTACTAAAACACTCTTATTAATTGTAGTTAGTGGAGTTATTAAGTTGGATGAAACTTAATAAATAAAGGTATAATAATTGAAAAAGAAAATAATTGCTGCATTGGTATTGTAAAGTGACAATTATTTTGAGAAAAAGAAAAACTGCTAAAAAGACAATAATTATGAGACGAAGGGAGTATTTTTTTTGAGAAAACAGGAAAATACTCAATAAAATTGTAATATCTTGCAATTACCTTCTGAAATTTAAGAATAGGCAAAAATCTTTTGAAATTGTCAAACGTTAGTCAATTAATCCCCTCTGATAGTTTTCTCTGTTAGTCAACATGATGTGGCACAGCCACGTGGCCTGACAAATCATAGGGGGTATTTGCTTTTTTATCAATTTTTTTAAGCGGTTATGACCAAATATCCACTTGAAATATTATACTTATGTGCGAAACACCCCCTAAAATTGATAATAATCAAGTAAATTGGTCTTTGTGACAAACAAATTTTCATGTGTTCTCTTGGGAGATTTTTCTTTTATATAAAAAACACACACGCATATATTTGCAATAAAAAGAGTCAACAATATGATGTAGTTCTTGAATAGAAGATAAATCAATTCTTCATATTTTTCATATCCATCGCTTCATAGATAGTGTTGCATGCTTCTAGTTTCATTGAATCAGATTTTGCGACCATAACTTCTTTCATCCCCACCATATAAAAGTGTAATTTATTAATAATATGAACTAAACACAATACTTTGCCATGACATAATATTTTTTTCATAATGTTTATGATACTTTAAGGTACTTTAACACATGACATACACATATTAATGCTTACACTATGAGACAATGCTTACATGATAGATTAATGGTTACACCGTGTCAAATTAACTCATGGCAGAAAAACTAAGTAAACATGATAAGAATTAACACGCAAAATACCCCCTAAAATTAGTCACTTAGAGTCAATTACCAGGTCCGGTTCAAAGGGAGTGCAACCAGCTCTCTGGTGTCGGCCTCACATTTTTTTGGCCCAAATTTTTAGTATTTTATAGCCCAGTCGTTAATCTATTAATATTAATACAACGTGTAAATTTAGTTGACATGATTTAGTGTATAACGTAGTAGCTTTTGAAGCTTTTGAAAGTTTTAAGGTACGTGTGTTCAAGTCCCGGCTTGTTCATTTTTTTTGTCATTTATATTTTAATATTACAAATTAAAAATCAAAATGAGTAGATAGTGAAATTTGAACTGCAGACATTGAGCCAAAGTTTGTTAACAAAAGTCAATGGACCAAATAAGAAATTATGTAGTATAAGTATGTTAAAGTTATATAAATCTAAAATTATTAGGAGTCCAATTTTTTAGATTTGATTAGTTACAAGGAGGATGCCCTTTCATTTGTTTGCTAGGGGCCAATTTTACATTGTTTTAATAAAAGCTCAACATTTTAGTTCAAAAACTCCCACAATATATGCTCTTCTTCTTTTTAATCGCTATCTTCTTTCATTTTCTTCAGATTTGGGAGTTTTGTGATTAAATTGTTTAGATCTAGTTTTTAAGGAATTGAAATTTTAGATCTTTTTATGCGGATGTGTGTGGAACTTGAAGAGATTTTGAATCTGAACCGTAAAAGCATGAACCTGTGAATCGAATCAATGTTTAATTCGTTGACTCTGTTATTTAAACTTTAAATCATTCATTCAAAAAATAAATCATAAAAGCAGTATAGAAGAAGAGGGAAAAAAGTGAATTGGGCAAAAAAATTGAAATAGTAGTATTGTCTAACTCGAAAACTGATCCGACGAACCCGGTAACCCGAAAAACCCGAAGTTTATAATAGTTATGTTTGGGTTTGTATATGTAACCCGTGGGTTTGTTCGGTTCGAGGGTTTGGACCCGAACCGGACCGACCCTATGCCCACCCCTACACATGAGTAGTGAACAGTGATAGGCTAGCATAACAATTCAGCATGTCAATTTGTTGTTCTCTCAAATATGTGTAAGCATCTAATACTTTAGAGTAAATTACACTCCTCTCCCCTAAAAGAAGCTTGAATTACACTCTTATCCCCTCTTAAATTAAAATATACACTTTCCTCCCTTGAAAAATAATACTTATACTCCCATTTCCCATGAGATGCTTGAATTACAACTTCATCCCTTAGTAATTAAATACGCACTACAATTTAATATATTTTAACATAAATAAATATTTTTACGATATCTACTAATTTTAAAAAACCATTTAAAAAAAATCATTTATTTGTGATTTAAATGTCAATGATGATTAAATTTAAATATTTTTTTTTTAATTTTATAACTTAGAATATGAAAGTCATTTTTTAAATAATCATATTTTATCTATTTTAATAATTTTCCACTCATTTTAATTTTATTTTGTGTTGTTTTATATTTATATAATTTAGGGTTAATTAAGTAAATGGTCCCTATAAATATTCAAAATTTCATTTTTAACCCCTATAAAATAAAATCGCACTTTTTAGTCCCTGTAAAATTTTCCCTCAACATTTTTAGTTTCTGTAAAAAAAAATTGTCAACATTTTTGGTCTTTGAAATGCTAAATAAAAATGTCACAGGGCCTAAAAAGTATGATTTTATTTTGTAGGGACTAAAAACAAAATTCTGAATTTTATAGGGATCATTTACTTAATTAACCCTATAATTTATAATAGGGTTTAAAACTAAATGTCACATCATCATTTTTGTAAGGGTAATGTTAATTTGTGCCCTTAGGGCACATGTTAAAAAACCTAAAAGAAGAAACATTCTCTAAAATTTTGTGCATTTAAATGATTAAAAAGTTAAATATTAAATGCAATGCACACATTCCAATAAGTTTTTTCTATATTTGAATCATTAACTTGTGCAGGGTACAAGTTAACATTTTCCTTTTTGTAATGATTGGTTAACAAATGGACTAAACTGAAACCGTTTACAAACTTAAAGGACTTATGTGTGACCAAAATAACTTAAAGGACCAATATGTTACAAACCTCAAACTTAAAGGACTTATGTGTGACTAAAAAAACTTAAATGATCAATATGTTACAAATCTCAAACTTAAAGGACCACTGGTTTAATTTAGCCCTTTTTTTAAGCGTACAAATATTTTATCCTAGAACTAATAGTAATATACTATAAAACAAATTAATTAACACCCGTTAAATTCATAATCTTCTTAATTTTATTATTCATTTTGGTTAAATTCATAATCATCTTAATTGTATAGGTTTAATGGTTAAAATGCGGTCAGTCTACAACTAACAACATTTCCTTAAAATACGATCAATTTATCTAACAATCAGTTGCCTTAAAATTCTGTAAATTATTAGCAATAGCACCAATTATCAGAACCAACAGAAATTACCCCTTCTCCTCCCTTGTAAAATGATCAATCATCTTCTTCTCACCACCACATTAGTCAAACTCTTCCTCACCAACCAGATACAACCCAATCATATTCTCACCACCGCATCAACCAAACTCTTCCTCTCCACCATCATATCTTCCATATTTACCATCATATCTTCCTTTTCCTTCTCACGAACCTCTCCACCATCCTCATACTATCAGAGCCTGATTCTAATCAATCCATACTTAGGATTCGGCTTAGATTGTCCTTCAATAAAACATCTTTATTTAGCAATAGAAACCACAACAATCCTCACATGTTTACTCCAATCTATTGTCGAAAAATTTCCATCTCGTCAAGCCATCTATGTCACTCGAAAATTTTACCTCACATGCTCGCAACTCCATCAATTAGTTAAATATATTGCAGATCATTTCATTTCTGCTAGAATCAAACCCAACAACTTCCTCACTCTTACCTCCCCTAAGAAGAAAAAAAAAAGAGGAAACAGAGCAATGAACGAAGGAAAAAGTAGGATAAGTGAATCCACTCGCTAATATGACTATTGGAATAAGAAATATTATAAATAAATTATTATATAAATGATATTAGCATCAAATTATTGAGATTGGTCCCCAAATAGTTTTTATTTCCTTAATTTTTTGTTGGAAACCAAGAAGCCTTTCTTATATAGTGGACATGGTCAAAAGTATGGAAAAAACCATCAATATTTATTATCCAAAAACCGGGTTGAACTTTGCCATTTTGATCAAAATCCGGTTTGAAAATCGCTTGTAAATGACCCCAAGTTATTTTGCATGCCACAAATTCATAATCATGAACAACCAACTCAAGACTTTTTCTTTGTTGTATTACAAACTTCCCCAATCCCCCAGGGCGACAATCAAAGTGTAACGATTTTGAATTTATAGTAAAATCGATAAAGATTTTAATACTATTGGCGAACTCATTGATATGGATGGTTTGGTTTTCTTGAATCATGACATCATTTGAAGCATTACATAGAGATGTTATCACAACAAGAAGGAGGGTGACATAACATTTGGCTAACATTTTGCGATTTGATGTGTGAGATTTCTAAAGTTGATTAAAAAATAAAATATAAGATGTGCGCACACACAGTTATATAGATAGATAGATAGATAAAACATATGTATTTTAAATAAATATTAAATAGATACATATGTACTTTGACTAAACATTAAATGGTTACATATGTTTTTGACTGAACATTATTAAAAATCTATAAAGTTAAAACAAAAATGTTATGACTAAATATCAAACACATATGAAATTTGACTAAAGTTTTATTTGTTTATTAAATAAACATCTACTAATAATAAATAAAATAACATAAATTTACTTTGATTTTAAAATTAGCCTCTTTAAAATTTTGTTTTTAGTCTCTCTTTAAATTTAGGATAAAATATGGAAAAGGACACCGAAATATAGGGTATTTAGGTTTTGGTCATTGCAAAAAAAAATTGAAACATACCCTTGCAAAAAATAAATTGTTTTAAAAATACTCTTCACCCAATTTCCATGATTTGACACTATTTTGCCTATGTGCCACTTGCTGACTACATCAGCTTGTACACGTGGCATTTAATTATTTGTCAAACATTTTATAAATCAATTTATACATTAATATTAATTTCTTTAATTTTAAATTTATAAAAATAGGAAAGGGGGAGATTGAAATTAGGATTTCATCATTTGTTCATCTTCTTCCTCCTCAAATGAATATCAGCAAAGAAAAATGAATTTTCACTTACATATTATCCCCCTCTCTTCTACGCTACCTCGCCCTCTCTTTGTCTCCTCACCCTCTACAAAAGGGATTGATGACCGAATCCACCTCCAAAGCTAAAGACTCCAAAGCCAATGACAAACACACAAGACATCTCATTGGAGATCGGGACATAGGTGTTGCGGAGTAGGGGTGGACATCGGTCCCAAAACCGGAAACCACACTAACCCACAATTGCAATATCTAAGACCAATTCCATCCAAAATACATATCGGTTTAGTCGGTTTTGGTTTAATCAGTTTAGACAGATAATTGGGTGGGTTCAATCGGTTAATTCATAAAAAGGGCCAATTTGAAATCCCATTAATTTTTTTTACATTTCACTGGACAAATAAATTATGGTTTAGGTTCATAATAATTCAAAAATTTAGCCTAAGTTGAGATTAATTTCCCATTCATATTTGTTTGAGGGCTAATCAAATATCATAGGCTAAAATAAAAGTAAATTTCAATATAAAATTGATGTTGCTAATCTAAGGCCATTCCATAATAACTTTAAAACACCACTTGAGTCCAAGGCCATTAATACTATTGTAATATGCTTGCATCAATTCAAAGCACAACACAAACTACAACAACACATCCAATAAGTTTTAAGTCACAAATATTAAGTATTAAATTAAAGTCATCCAAATATTGAACATAAACATTTAAATATTAAAATGGAATCAGCAGCTTGCTGATACTTCAATATGGTGAAACTTGAGTTCCATCTGGAAAAATAAAACAACAAAAAATAAAGTTTTTATATGCAAATCAGAATAGCACCTAGCAACTAGCAATAGAGCTCATCATTTTTTCATATAAAGAAGGTCTTTTCAGCTTTTGCTACTACTCCTCAATATTTCCCATTGCAAGCATCTAACAGGAAAAAAAAAACTCATCACCAATTCTAAGCTACATGATCAAACAACTACTTATGCAACATGCTAGGGAAATCAATATACACTGTACAGACAAGAAACCAGCAGAAAGGACATTACAAATAGTCCAAATTCACCATGGAGCCAGGAAAGCAATTAGAATTCATTTCAAAATGAATCTAAAATAAAGAGAGACACATGTTGTGTAGTACGAGTCATATGTGACTCCAAAAAAGGATTCAAACTGCATATGAATTGATTATAACATAATTAGGAAAAATAATCAACCACACTAAAATTTAACAGACATAAGAGTAAGTTGTAATCTACTTACAAAACATAATTATAATTTCACTTAATCACAACCAGATGATCGCAATTGAGTTATTGGCGCAACACCTACAGTTGTTTCCCAACATCAAATGGTCGATCCTCTATTTACTTCTGTCATCAAATCAAAACCAAAAATATTAAATACCAATCAACAACAATAATAAATAAAAAATGATAGAGAAAGAAATTTAAGGCACCTGAAACAACACCATCATTAACCTCAAACTCTTGTATTGGCTTCAACCAGCTTTGAGAACATATAAAAGCTTATGCAATTCTCAGACTCAAGGCACTTCTATAAGTATCCAACATCTTGACTCTCTTGCTGAAAATTTTCTCTAAAGCTATTTTAGAAGTTGGTATGACCAAAATATCTTTGACAACTGCAGCCACATCATTGGATGATGCACTATCAACGATAACTATAGACACATTCCAAGACCCTAATCCCTCAGTGACTCTTCAACTTTTCGACCTATTGTATCACTCGTGTGGTTTGGAACTAAACTAAAGATAATGATCGTGTTTTGGTATTTCAATACATTATCAATCAAGTGGGCCGTTAGGGAAATGTAGCTAAAGCTTTGAATAAAAGACCAGCGGTAGGTAGTAAGTCCTAGCCTACTACAGTCAGATTTAAAATAAGCTTTTAACTTTAATTTTTCATCTCGATACATCTTTAAAAATCTCTAGCCACTGTCCTCCTAGAAGAGATACTTAAATGAGGCTGAAAATGTTTACATAAGCCCTTGAAGCTATCAAATTCAACTACTTTAAATGACAGCTTAGAAAGGATAACAAATCTAGCAATTGCCTTCTTCCAAGCATCACTTGTCAAAAGGGCAGCAACTGCTTCAGTTTCAACAATTGAAGTTGCACCATAATCATATTTAGCAGACATATCAAGCATGCATATTCAATACCTTCAAACCTGTTTGCTTCGCGTCACCACCTTCAAACCCGGATGGGTCTCTTACCCGAAAGGTTGTCTCCTTTCTGGCACCGTCGCGGGTGGTTTCTTGCAGCTGTCTTGTTTTTGTGTTGGTTCTCTAGATGGATAGTCACTGTTTCGGACCTCGTTGGATGGTGGTGCACCGCCGTTTGGTGGTTCTGTTCTGGTCTGATCTGGTTGTCTGTCCTCTCATGGATGGGATCTGGTTGTCCGTTTGGTGGCTCCGCTCTGGGCCGATCTGGATGGGCTCTTCTGGTTTTCAAGCGCATCTTGCTTCCTCTGCGTTGGTACTAGGTTAGGGTTGTTTTTTGGTTAAATCTCTAAGGTATTCTGGTGTTGTTTCCACAGCTCCGGTCTCTTCGTGCTTGCTTTTACAGTGATGGTAGCCTTGGTCACTGATGTGTTTGTTTTTGTTTTTCGTTTGGTTTTGGGAAGTTAAGGACGGGTGCAGTTATGTTCCGGCTTACGGAATCTGTTTGATAATCTTTTATTCGGTTTTTACTGGATTTAGGATCTGGATTCAAAAGTTCTGATCATTAGTACGTTAGATTTATTGGATGTCAGATTCGACAAGTCCTTGTTCGTTTGATGTTGCTCGAAAGGGCTAGGTGCGTGATGCTCCGTATTGGCGGTAGTTGTCGTTTGTCATACCTTAAGAACTGTATCGGTTGCTTCATGCACCGTTGATGAATTGTGTGGAGTTCCATTGTTTGTCCATCCCTCGATCTGGAAAACGATTTAATTGGTTTGTCCGAGAGGGCGTTTATGACTTGTTGTTTAGGGAGTTGTTAGAACTTGAATCGTTTCTGTGTTGGCAGACGATTCATACGCCTATCTAGATGCTCTAAACACTAGCTCTACATTTTTTTTGCATTTCGGTTTCGCATCCACACGTGGGTGCGCCGGACTGTCTGTAGTAGTTGGTGTTTGGAGTTTTGTTTTATACCCTTTAGGTTGTTTCTTTGTGATTTATTGGGCCAAGTCTATGCACTCCCAGTCTTGTACTTCCTCTTTATTTTAATCTAATTTTATTTTGCCTAAAAAAAAACATTAAGTGAATAAACAACAATAGAATCATGACAAAAAAATACAAAGAAGTATATATGTTAATACATACATTGAAATGACATTTAGTTAAAAAATAGTAGAATTACAACATTATAAACCATACCTGAGAAACCAATGTACATGTTCATCATAAGAAACAAGATTACGAAGCAAATTTCACATACATAGAATTACATATAAACCAAATTTATTCAAAAACATTTTTACAAAGCATACACCAATTTTAAAAGCACTTTTACAAGACATTAAAAGTTACAGGCTGCAATTACACCCTCCATAGCTCCAGCTTCAGTTATGCTCTTCATAACTAATTCTACAACTAAACACAATTAGAGGTATATACATATTCAAAATACAGACATTACTCATGTTAACTCAAAACATACACATATATGCAAAGAATCAAACTAAAACAGACGCATATGTGCAGAAAATCAAAATTACTTACCGTTTTTCATATTTATTACTTCATTTCCTGCTTGAGCATCCATCTTTCACCTTTCCAAGTAATAACAAGCAAACATACACAAAAACAAATACAAAGAAAAGGGAAAAATAGTTAAAACATAATCTTTATAAGGTTAGAGCCAATGAACACTACAAACATAGTAATAAGTAAACCTTTACTGTTGAATTATCATCCAGGTAAAGCTAATGTTGTTGCAGATGCGTTAAGTAGGAAAACTTTACATATGTCAGCTATGATGGTTAAAGAGTTGGAACTACTCGAACAGTTCAGAGACCGGAGTTTAGTTTGCGAATTGTCACCTCAGAGTGTGAAGTTGGGTATGTTGAAGATTGATAGTGAATTTGTGAACAGTATTAAAGAAGCGCAGAAAGTGGATGTAAAGTTTGTGGACTTAATGGTTGGAAATAATCGGACTGAGGATAGTGACTTTAAAGTTGATGATCAGGGAGTGTTGCGTTTTCGAGACAGAATTTGTATTCCAGATAATGATGAGATGAAGAAGATGATTCTTGAGGAAAGTCACAGAAGTAGCGTGAGTATTCATCCGGGAGCTACAAAGATGTATCATGATTTGAAGAAATTATTTTGGTGGTCTGGGTTGAAACGTGATGTGGCACAATTTGTATATTCATGTTTGATTTGTCAGAAGTCAAAAGTTGAGCATCAGAAACCTGCTGGGTTGTTGACACTGTTAGATGTGCTAGAATGGAAATGGGATAGTATATCCATGGATTTTGTGACAAGTTTGCCGAATACACCAAGAAGGCATGACACAATTTGGGTGATTGTGGATAGATTGACGAAGTCGGCTCATTTCATTCCGATTAACATCAGTTTTCCTGTATCTCAGTTGGCGGAGATTTACATTCGCGAGATTGTGAAGCTACATGGTGTTCCGTCGAGTATTGTGTCGGATAGAGATCCAAGGTTTACTTCTAGATTTTGGAAGAGTTTGCAAGAGGCTTTGGGTTCTCAGTTGAGGTTGAGTTCGGCGTATCATCCGCAGATAGATGGTCAGTCGAAAAGGACAATTCAGTTGTTGGAAGACTTGTTGAGAGTTTGTGTACTTGAGCAAGGTGGAACTTGGGATAGTCATCTACCGTTGATAGAGTTCACGTACAATAATAGTTATCATTCTAGTATTGGAATGACAACATGAAATTTTTAGATAATTTTGTTAGCTTTCCAATGGCTTTGGTTTGACGTGAAAATGAGTTTTGGTTTTTGAGTTATGATGAAAATACTCCAAGGAGGTCTTAGTGAAATTTTATGAAAATCCCGCATAACTATTTCTAAGTCAACCCAAAACTTATGGATTGTCTCCAAACTTCAAAGCTTGTGTACTATGAGTTCAATTTAAGTGTTTAATGAGTCTAACCTTGTTTGTCCTGAATAACTTTGTTAATGAATCATTACATGAA
>Ga0315913_1005065_pt1 | contig 15996 bp, 9 predicted proteins | sample MpolsnodulesMG_FD_207736 | JGI IMG/M metagenome (GOLD analysis project Ga0315913, IMG submission 207736) | Medicago polymorpha root nodule microbial communities from Los Angeles, California, United States - small nodules | ecosystem: Host-associated > Plants > Roots > Nodule | place: USA... | reverse complement strand
TAAACAACTAATGAGGTTAGCTAACCTGGTGTTATTGTTATTGGTTGTTGTGTATTGGGATGAAAATATTTGCAAGAATCGCCGTAACGACAAAATCCCTAAATATATATAGAGTTAATCAACTTATAGCACTAAGAAATGATAAATAATGTGGATGGGAGTTAAAATTGATAGTACCGTGTTGACGAAGTGGATGCAGAAGGGTTGATTAGATGGTGGTGGAATAGGGTTGTGGTGTTCGGGTTTGAAGGAATCGTACCAACGAGCTTTGGCTTGTTTGTGTTGAATACCGGCAGAGTGGCGTTTCCGGTCTAAGGGTGTATCTTGAAATTGCTTATCACAATACTCACAATAGTACTTTTTCATTGGCATTTTCTCCTCTACTCTACAATGATCAACTATATATAACTGCATTAAGAAACAAAATCATCAAACGTTTTCAAATTAAAACTCAATTAATGGCCACAGAAACAAAAATGAAAGAACCCATATACAAGAGCAAAGATAAGGATTGTTCAGGACAAAGATTGCAACTTCAAGCTTCCACCGCCCATTACAAACGACTTGTATGATTACCTTAATGCGAGCGTAGAAAGGAATTGGTACGGCGTCGTCGCGCAGAACGGCGGCGCCCCGGAGAACAGAGGTTGTCGAAGCAAAACGGAAGGCATACAATACATTTTAAGTGATATTTTTATAGGAAAATGTTGACGGGTAGTCCGGAACCTTTTTTAAAACCTTTAAATGATAAGATTTTTTTTAATTAATACATTAGAAATTAAAATATTTAACCTTTTTATAGAATAATTTTTCTTTTAGAATGGTTAAGGAGTTCCTCGAAGACACCCGTTAACGAGACTCATTTTCTTATTGCCATTTTTCCTTTAGGATACCTTTGAAAATTACTTGGAAGTTTGAAGAGTAATCTAGTATGAAATGCTAAAAATATTTTTACTGACTTGGCTAGCCCATATCAATATATTTAATTGGGTCTCATTAACATTTCCCTATTTAATTTATATGTATCATCACGATTCTAGTAAATTACAACTATTCAAATAAAAGATAGTCACAAATAAAGTCATATATTTTTAAGATTTTGGTTAGGATGCTCTATTTGTTTACAATTACTCCATTCGTTTCAAAATACATGTCCAATTTTTGCAATGTACACTCTTCACTTGACTTACTTTGACCATACTTTTTAACTAATGTATAAATACAAATACTAGCATGTAAGATGTTGTTTGACTTGTCTCAACAAATATTTTCAAAATATTAAATTTTTATAATTTTTTACTTTAGATAATTAAAGATATTAACAGTCAAAATTGTGCATTGGCATATGTGAAGTGGTTGACTTGGACATGTATAGTACTATACAAATACATTCAATAATATATTGTCGCATCAACTAATGAATATGACACAAAGTATACTTGATTCCCTATTTAAGTTTTAGTGACTGACTTCCACGAGGAAAAAAAATATGCTTGATTGTGTAAAATATCTTTACACTGACAATGTACACGAATTAAATACAAAATTCAAGTTTAAAACAACCAAACATGTCAAATTCAACAAAATTAATTTTGGCACTTCCAAAGAACCAAACCTACACTAAAGAAAACCAAACTAAACAAGAAATATCCATAACAAAAAAGAAATAAAAAATTACAGGAGAACACCATCTATTTAACTACTCTTTCTACTTCATAGCAGATTAGAAGAGCAGTTTAGAAGAAACTAAACAGAAATAAAAGGGATATCGTAAAAAAATCTTTAGGCTGATAACCAGAAGAAGACCATACTTTCATCCACAGCTGGTTTTCCATTCACAACAAGTGTAATTTCCAACAGATTTTCCCAGTGTAAACTTGACCAAAGGAGCCATTATTCCCTTGACCAAAAGGCACAGGAATGAGCACCCAAACAGCCAAAGGCAAGAAACTGAGTTGTGCTCTTTGAATAATTACAGCGTCATCAAGCAATGTCCTTTATTTCCTGTGCTATTTTCTTTTGGTAGAAATGGCAAGCACCTGGAACTGATTGGAATTGCAAGTGTAATTGGTACAGCAGATACAAGTCAAGGCAAGATCTGCTAGTGGAGTTCAATATTACATAACAGAGCAATTACAAGCAACGAGACCCGGTTGTATGTTGAAACAACAGAAACTACCAACACAAAGGAGGCAAAACTAGATTACGCAATAATCCGTCATTATCTCCACAAATACAAATACAAATACAAATATTGATACAACATTTAGATAATTGTAGACACTTGTCTTCTATTGCATGTTACAATCTGCTGTGATACATGAAAAGGGTATTCTGAATACCCATATAAGGGTTGGGTAATATTGGGTAGCATATATCTCTAAATTTTCTATCACAGGCAACCAAATACAACAAAGATACTAATAAATATCATATCATCAAATACAATGAACGTCTAGCGTTCATATGGAAACAACACTTGAGGTTTTGTTACATTGTACGACATATTACAAGCCAAGAAACGGGCATTGCTTCCTCGCATGCTCTGGAACCAATTTCATCAAGGTCTCGACTGGAACTCCTTTCAGTTCTGGTACACAGGCACCAATAACACAAATTCAGTTACAAGCCCAGAACTATTGATGAAAATATACGATTTCCAAAGCACAAACACAATAGCCTATTCAAAAATCAACATACCGTGAGGTTTGAAGTTAAATAGTGGTGGGAGGAAACGGCCAGTTGGCAAACGAGCATTCGGGTCACGAAGTTCATCAAAGAAAGGATGGGTCAAGCAATCTAACTGCAGCACATAAGCAACAATACACCATCAGAGAATGAGAAACAGCCATTGACTAACTAGATTAGAAACCATAAAGCTGCCGAATAGAAACTTGAAGAACCATTACATGACTGAGGGAAGCACTGTTTTAATTGTTTAGAAAAGGTGGTTTGAAAGGTCTACAAGAAATAGTATACTCACAGCTTGGCACCGCAGGTTTGGGGAGTATTGTAATAATCTTGATACCAAATCAACAGCTTCTGCAGGCATGCGCTTATGGAAGATCTAGTAACAGTGTAGTGTGGTTAATAAGGAGTTCCAAGTACATTAGTAAGATGAGCTTAAGAATGAAGCATGAAATATAAGATTCATTTTATTACCTTGTGCCATGGATGTGCTTTGATTTGAGGGAATTTAAATTCGGTATAATTCGGATTCATGCATTTAATTTCTTCTCTTGTCGGAGTTCCCAGAACCTATCAGAAAAACAATAGATGGATCATTTACATGTAAGATACTGGCATTGTGTTAAAAAGCAAGGCCACATATCCAGCTGATCAACTCGTCAATTAAGCCAATTAATTTCTAAAAGGGTAAAGCAGAGACAGTATCCACCATTCAACATGCATTCAATAATGTTGCAACTTGAATTATTACCCAAGTATATCGAGCTCAAAAAAGTGATGCAATGCAAATAATAAAATATTTACAGCAATAATGAGGAGTTAGAAAGTCGCAAAAAATACCTTGATGATCTCAACAAGCTGATCAACTCCACTCTCACCAGGGAACAATGGCTAGGAAAAGCAAATAAATATTTCAATTAAATACACTAAATTACAAATACAAAGTTATAAGCGATCATATCGACGGCACCAACCTGTCCAAGCAGCAGCTCAGCCAAAACACAACCAACAGACCATACATCAATAGCTGTAGTATATTCAGTTGCTCCAAAAATAAGCTCGGGTGCTCTGTAGTATCTAGAACATATATACGATATATTTGGTTCGCCTTTAACCTGTCAAAAGTTAGACCAAAATAAGCTCAAAAAAATAAACTACCATATAACTGAAGACAACAGAAGGTTGAAGAGAAACTAATGAAGGATGAAGCAGTCATGCAGCAAGCATGTAACATACCAAGACTTTCGCACTTCCGAAGTCGCATAATTTAACCTGGTGGGTGTGTGGATTGACCTGCATAGAAAAGCATTCAGTTAGTATTTTCCACCTAGTAGTCTTAACAAAATAAATGGAAAAAGGGTATGTGCACAATAAAATAAAGGTCGCACCAATAGATTTTGAGGCTTGATATCCCGATGACAGACTCCAATGCAACGATGAATATAAGATAATGCTCTAAAGATCTGCATCATACCAACAAAATGATTACAACCACAACATGGTAAAAACTGGATAAGGAAGGGTGACCGTGACTGACATACCTGGTATGTATAGAGCTTCACATAAATCATTGGCATCCTTTGGTTCAACTTGCTGTAATGCTTAATCACACGATGAACTGTTTCAGGAACATACTCAAGTACCAAATTCAGGTATAGTTCATCCTTTTCGGTGGTTGAAAAGAAACAATGCTTTAAAGAGACAACATTTGGGTGATCAAGCAGTCGCATTGTTTGCAATTCCCGGTTCTTATACCTCTTGTCTTGAAGAACCTTTTTGATAGCAACGGTTTCACCGGTTTCCAAGCACTTAGCCTACAATCATAAATGATATCAGAACTAAGGTCATTGTATGCTTACTATGTTGAAAAGGATAGAGTAACGCAAGTCATCAAGTTGACGAGATACATATTGACTATTGTTACCTGGAAGACAACTCCAAATGATCCATGTCCTACAACACGCTCTGCCATATAGCTTATAGTCTGAATTAATAAGATAAAAAATTACTCCAATGTAAAAATATTTTTAAAAAAAATATTGAGAAGGAAAATGTAGAATATGATAAACCACACCATATGATCTCATAGAGCATCGTCAGTTCATCACTTATTAACAATTGGTAAGATACTGGGTAATCATAAGACATAAAAAACAAACATGTTGGACTAGATAACCAGTCATATGCCAGACACTGTAAACAGATTCTAGTTAGCACGCGGTTGAACAGGCATAATTCCAAAACCCTGAAGATTTGTTTCATTTTTTAATACTTCAGCGTCAAGGACAAATACAACTAATCCTAATTCAAAACCATAACAACTAATTTTGTAGGGACATTTGCACACAACTGTAATATCATGCCGGTAAGAAGGTGCAAGAGTTGAATGATTTCAAAGCGCACAAACAAAGTGAGAAGGTATACCTGCTTTGGCTGACCATTTCTACCACCAATGGTAGTGACAATGATATGTCCTGTCTCCGTTCCATTGCCGTCAACAACGGTGGCTTCCATTTCCTACAAGAGACGAAAAATGTAAGCAAATTGTCCTGAAATTCAAAAACATACAAAAATAAAATTGTGTGATGAATTAACAGAGTTAGCATCTTACTCTATCATCCCTAATTTTCATATCACTCATTTCCTCTGGCAATATATCATCAACACCAATTTCACCATCACCAAGGGCTTCTCTAAAACCTGAAGTTGGTGCAACACCAACTGATGCCATCGCCACTGAAACCCTTTAAATTTTAATCACTCATCCACCTGCCAGAATGAAAAATTCCATCACACTCAAAAAACATTCCTTTATTATAAAAATTGAATTTTTATCAAAAACCAAACAGACCCACATGAATTAAAAGCCATAAAAACGCAAATCAAACTAGCCCAATTAATAAAAAAAACATTTTGCAACCAAAGATCAATCAATCCCATGAAAACACCACAAACCCTAAACTGAAGATCGTTGTAATTGAACGGGATCTAAATTAAAAAAAATAAATAAAAAATTTACGAACACAGAGAAAAAGAGAGCTACGAAAGAAAAACTAAGATGAGCTACATCAGAGAGAAAATTGAAAAAACAAAATTAAGGAAGAAAAAAAGAGGGAAAAAAAGCATAAATAAAAATAATGATGAAAAAATTGAAGGAAGAAAATCTACTATTTGGAATGGAGGAAGAAGGGGTTGGAAATTAGATCGAAAACAGAAACATGAGCATAAACAAAAGTGCATACATACATACCAACGAAACGAAAGCAAAGCATGTGTTGATGTGAATGTTATGTTGTGTGATGTGAGGGACAGTTCTCTGCTTTTTTGTGTGGTCTGCTATAATGCGCTGGTGACAGTCAAGGAAGAAACACAAACACCCACTCCAATTATTATTTTTATTTTTTATTTGTCAGGTGAATAAATAAAAAAAGAATAGAAAAATAAATGTATGTATAGTGTGAACGTGAATGAAGTCTGGCTTGGTTACCTAAACTTTTGACCGTTCAAACTTCAATGTTCAATGAAATTGTAGTGACCAGTGTGTGTATATGAGTTAGTAAACAATTACTATTTAATTCACCACAAGACTAACTAGAAGGAACATAACATGGATTGTATTTTGTTTTTGGCGTCTTCATTTACCACATTATTACAACACTTTTGTGAACAAAAATTTCAATATGCGACACAATAACCCTTAGATAAAATGACGTGAATCTCTTTTAACTTAACTAAGATATTGAATTTAACTTTGAGCAACAACATTAAAACTTTTGGAGAAAGTTTGCTGTCCATTTAGGTCTCACAAACTTAAAGGATTAATCTTCACAATTACCTCAGAAGATATCTGGTTTACGCTAAAAAAAATCAAATGTGTGACAATGTTTTTTTTTGTTTTTGTCAAGTAGCCTAGTGGCTAGAATTCACCTTTTTCAAGGTGAATAAGTGGGGTGTCTGGAGTTCGAACTCCAGCCCATGCATATAATTATACAACAATGTTAATCAATCTTATCTACACTTTACGAAATTAGATTAGATAGCAGTTATGTTTCTAAATATAAGTTACACTTAAGGTATGTTTGGTTATGTGTTGACAAAATTTAATTTTGAGTGAATTGATTATAGTTTAAAGTGAGTTGAAGTTACCATAATTTATGTTTGAATACATTTATCTACAAGTGAGTTGAAAAATAAATTTAAATGGTAAAATCAATTACTCCCTCCTTCTTAATTATTATTTTTCCTAAATATATCTCTAACTAATACTAGTACTAACTTGTCTTGAAATATGAAAAACAAATTTAATACACATATAAATAAAAGACAATTTGATAATATTAAAACATAAAATGGATAAATTAATTGCACTAACAACTTTTCATAAGAAATGTGAAAAATGCAAAAAGAACTTATATATAAGTCGTATATAATAAAAAGTTTCAAATGAAGTCAAATCTTGAAACAAAATCAATTATACTTAAGACCAACTAAACATTTTTTTTTAAAAGGAATAGCTAAATATGTCAGAATAAATTCCACAAATCTACAATTAAAATCAGTTTCGTTTACCTGACCAAAAAAAAAAATCAGTTTCGTTTACAAAAATTAACATTAGTCTCTTTCAAAATTACTATTCCATTAATCAATTGCTATATTTTTACGAAAGTGTCTATAACTAATTTACTGTTTTTGATTTCGTTGTTTGACGAAAACTTTAATGGAAAGATGATAATTTTGACCAATGTTTCATTGCATCTAGTCTAAACTCAGGTGTCCCATATTACTAAAGGATCTTGATATTTATCTCGGGACCCCATGATCCATTAGAGAGTTTCCAAACATTCTTTTTTAATGATCGTTGGCATGATGAGGCATAAATTGTCAAGTTGAGAAGCTGTTGATCTGTTCTTAGTTGGTAGGGTAACTCTTAGTCGGTGTTGTCTTCTGAGTTTTCTTGGGCGTTATGCAAACCACTAGAATTCCATTTTTTATTTGCGAGGAAACGGTTTAAAATTGCGGGAATTAAATTTGGGACAACTTGGTGTAAAAGAGAAAATGTACTTTTGAGACAAATTTGACAACCTAACTATAAAGGTTGTCCACGCATTAGAAATCTTGAGTATATCAATGAAGCTTATATTATGAAGTTGGTTTGGAGAATAATTGTTTATCGTTACGGTGAAAGATTGTTTCACACATGTATTTAATAATATGTTGTCACAATAATTAATAAATATGACAACACAAGTGTGTTTATATTCTTCAATTAATGTACATTACCAAAAAAAAAAATATTCTTCAAGTAATGTGGCAACACATCATATGATACACGTATAAAATAATTTTACACTTACAATACATACCAGTTAAATTATTAGATTTTTTTAGGCTAAATGTTTTTGTGCTCGTCACATTGTCAATGTAGCAATTCTTATCATGTGTGGAGAGCCAAGTTTGTATTTTGTTACTAGTGATTCGAAGTGTCTATTGGGAGAGGCGATTTTGATAATGTACATGAGTAAGTCAATATTTCAAAATATGTTTGGTATTTTAAAATTTTCAAAGAACAACATTTGAATAGTACGGTCCAAAAAAACTCGACCCAATCACTATCTAGGTCGTTAAATAGCAAAACCCATCAAGAATATGACATAAAGACTCAATAAAGGAACCAAATTCAAGTCCAACAAGGTGACCACCTCGTGTTGTAGCATGGTGCAGTACATGATTTACCTCCTGCACTACCTCAAGAGACATTATGTCTTGTAACGGTGCACAACGTATGATAAGAACCTTCTGAATTAGACTAATTATATGTATCATTGACCTTTGAGTGCCTCTGAGGGTTAGCCGTGACAAATATACTAGATTGTGTATTATACGGAGAAAAAACTACATGTTGTATATGGATCAATTGAGCTTGACAAGGTTTTGTCATTGCAATAATTGGATGGCCTCAAGTAACAACACTTTTCTAACCTTAGTTCCCTTGAATTCCTTAAATGGAAGAGTTGATAAAATTATCACATAAATTTGTTCGCTTGACCTCGTACTCTTGGACTTGTTAAACCTCGTAATGAACCATGGGTTTAACAACGTCAACAAGTTGTTCAGAGATATAATGCATGATGTCATGTATCCCCATTTTTATATGATGCCCAATGAAAGAAGTTTTCATCACTGATAAGGCCTTAGGTGGATTAACCGATGATTCTGTAGAAACATTATGAGGACTCACAAATATTGGCATTCCTAGTGTATGTGAATGCTCGTTCGGAATTTAGTTACTTAATCTTTTGGATGTAGATGATGATGGTTGATCCATAACGTTGACCTCGTGAATTGAATTTTTTAGTGGTTATAGCAGTAGCTTCCCACTGAGCATGCCAAATTAGTTGTTGAAATTGAAAGTTACGTGAGTTATCATGTATTTTTAAAAATGTACATGCTTAATATTTAAAGGTAAAACATTAGCGATCTGTTAGCCAAAACGATGTAGCCTACAAGACCATCCTTGCTTGGTTATTTACATGGATAATGTGAGTTTTTCCATCTGTGAGGGGTACATAATACCCTACAAAACGACGCGGCCTACAAAAACTAGCCTTGCTCGGTTATTTACACAAATAATGTGCGTTTATCCATCTGTGAAGGGTATGTAGTGCCCTACATTTGGCCTTAGTCTTCCACTTCAAGGCATGTTTCCTTAGATGTTATTTACACGTGCACAAAGTTCCCTTAAAAGTTATGGCTTTGTGATTAAAGCCTTCTTCATTCAGTGTCACTATAAACATAAAACACGAGTTAAATTTTCAGTTGTCCAATTTTATTGAATTTTGACCAAGTTTGATATCTTTACAACCTTCATATACCTTGGTAGACTTGAGAAAGATTTTGCTAACTCACATTTGATTGTATTTACACCCATATAACCCGCCATCAGTTGAGGGAAACTTATCGGACCCTAAATTGTATGCCAGTCAATTTCAGCTCACTTGTCATTTTTTTTCGGTGTAAACAAAATTATATGGTAAAAAAAATATCAAAGTTTGAGTAGATCATTTTTTTCTTCTTCTTCTAAGTTCTTGGTCCAAAATTTTAAGTATATAAATTGTTGGGCACTTATGCTAATATATATATATATATATACAAGTATTTGACCTTTTTTCCATAGGTTTCCTCTTCAGAAGTAGTCATATTTGATTCATTATGAAACACTAAATATGAGCGCCTCTCTCATACGTTATTTAGATCTTGGTTCTTAGGAGTGTAGCCTTTTTTATCCTAACAAATATACATTATATTAAATCAAAACCCTAGAGACAAATTAGGTTTTTCCCTATTTAAATCGTTTATTCTTGATATTCATTGGTCTTTATTTGCTTCTAGCATTATTAAGTATGCGAGGAAGAGTAAAATAAAAATATCTACTATATTCCACAAGAAACTCATTTGACAACAACTCCCCCTCCTCCCATCTCAAAAGATAATTATTTTTTATTTCTTTAATTTTCATGTTTGTTAAAACAACGATAATGAAACTCTTTAGTTGTTACGAGAAAAACACTATAATAAAAATTCCTATTATACGACCTTTTTAGAAAAGAAAAAAAATTCTATTATACAAATTTGTCTTTGTTCAAAAATCATATATTCTTAAAATAAAATAAAAACAAACTATGACGACTATTCTAAATATTAAGCAGTATCCAGATAATTAAAAATTAAAAAACGCAAAGGAGTATCCTGATAATTAAAAAAAAATGCTATGGAGTGTCTTTGTAATAAAAAAAAATGCTAAGGAGTATCCTTGTAATAAAAAAAAATGCTGAGGAATGTTTTTTGGGATTGATTATTTTATATGCAAGATATTTTTTATATATTGTATATCAAGCAAATAGACCATTTAATAAAAGATTTAACCAAAGATAAAACTTAAAATATCCTCCGAACATTTATAATGTAAGTTTTTAGCGCAAGTGTAATATAACGGGTGCAAATAGAAGAGTTTTCGGAAAAAATTAAATTTAAAATGGTCCCGGCGGGGCTCGAACCCGCGACCTTCGGCTCATAAGACCAACGCTCTAACCAACTGAGCTACGGGACCATCCATTCATCAATTCTGCATTTAGATAATTATTCGCATTTACTTAAATTTAAACTTTTTTATTTGCTTTCGTTAAATCGTGGAGCTGTCGGAATGGGAAGAGTATACAGTTAGGAAACTTAGAAAACTTAGAACTAATCGTAGCATGTTTTATCAATGGATTTTCTTAGTAAAAAATTATTTTTGTCCAAAATTAAAATGAAATTTAGTCTGATTCATTATATAAAAAATTTAAATATCAATAATTTGTTTTATTGGTAAAAATTGGCACTGTAACTAATGACTCCGTTTACCGTAGATATCTTTGGTAGGTCTCGCATAGTGCGAGACATGTATATTTTTTTATTTTTTTTGGTACAAATGTGTGAGACATATTATGTTATTATATTATTACTTATAATTGTAGGCTAATGTGCTATCAATTATCTGCTCTAGTGGATAAGAAGTATTATAATTACAATTATATTCACGTAGTTAATCAATGAAAAGAACAATTTAGGTAGATTATATTTAGTAGAATATCATCTTTTTCCTGACTTTTTTTCCTAAATTAAGAAAGGACTCATTATTAATTTCAAAATATCAATATTAATGTTTTTTTTAAAGAATCAATATTTTTTTTAAAAAACTCGATATCCGATTTAAGGATTAACTAATCCGAGTGGATCAATCCCACCGCCCACTTCTGGGGGCCCGTTCTAAGCTAGAGCTTGCTCTGTATGGACTTGCCCACTGAAATTGACACTGGAGGAAATCGAACATGAGACCTTGAGAGGAGCACACTCTAATAGAATGATAATTAGCCTTTGAACGAGTATATGAAAGATTTCTTAACCGAATGTTTATGTACTATGCATTACCTATTGTAGTGGGTAATAGTAATTTTTTTTTCTTTTAAATATTGTGGGTAATAGTTATTAAAATTATAATTATAATTTTTCAACAAAATATGAGTTAAATATGAATTATTATTATTTTTCGGTTAAAAATTCATACGTAATTCATGTTTTATTTAAAAATTATAATTTTTTTTGGAGAGATATTTACGGTATTCTATGCAATTTCGTTAAAAAATACAAATGTTACACATGAATTGACTTAAAAATAGAGAACAAAAATAGTGATTGAAAATTTTATAGTAACTAAAAATTGAAGAATAGTTCTAGAGGAACTAAAATGAAAAGTTGATATATTTATAAGGATTAAAAACATATTTATCCCTATTTAAAAATACCATAATATTCTTTAAAAAAACATAGTATGTAATTAATAATGTTACTTTTATTTATAATTATCTAGTTATTATCATTAAAACTAAATCAGAATTCATCAAAGGCGTATGAGCATGCTGGGATTTTATTTTATTTTTCCAACATTGCCAAAAACACCCTTTGTTAAAATGTAATTCCAAAATCAATTAGTATTTGTAAGATCAATATATATTTAAAAAAATAGAATCTTAGTAGTTCAAGTAACCTATAAATTTCAGCCATTCAAAATCTTTCTAGTACATCTAATCTAATGGTTGACATCTATTTTGAAGAAGAAAAAAAAAATCAAATCTCCCACCGTAGCCTTTACCGTAAATAGTTACTTATAAAATTGAGAAGGAAATTAATTAGATGAAATGATTCAATCAAAGAAAAATGCAAAGTAGCTCTTCTCCGACACAACCTCACATTGCACCTAGTGATCACATGTGGGTAGTTATGAGAAGGATTAATATCAGTCTCTTGTTGATGGTGGGGGTGCTATTGAATTGACTAACGAATAATGACAAGAAAAGAAACATAGTCATTTCCTATGAATTATTATAGATACATAAATGTTGATACTATGTGGACACCGATAAGACAATACCAATAATAATTTAAAAATATATATAATTTTATATAAAAATATATATAATTTTATATAAAAATATGCGTTAACCACTAACACATATTGGATATTGAACATATTTTCGATCGAAAATGGATGTTAAAGAGGTACTATCATCTTATAAGAGGATGCTTTGTAGGCACTTATGTGTATTAGAAGGATTAATACCAGTCTCTTGTTGATGGTGGGGGTGTTATTGAATTGACTAACGATGACAAGAAAAGAAACATAGTCCTTTCCTATGAATTATTATAGACACAAGTAAATGTTGATACTATATGGACACCGATACGACAATACCAATAATAATTTAAAAAAATATATAACTTTTTATAAAAATGTGCGTTAAACACTAACACATGTTGGACATTGAACATATTTTCGATCAAAAATGGGTGCTAAAGAGGTACTATCATCTTATAAGAGGATGTTTTGTAGGCTCTTATGTGTATGCAGAATCGGATTACACATAAAAACAAGGTAATAATTGTTGCAATAAGGAATGATATAGGAGGTTTGCAACTTTCAAGGAAATGAAAGGGAAATTATTATTATTAATGCTTAGAAATAAAAATGGTGCAAGACGGAGGTAAAAAAGAACTTATTGGTTTTTTCCATTCTCTCTTCACTATCTTGTGAGCCGTCACTAAAACATAATTTCTTCTCCTTCATTTTGACCTTAAATCACCCCTCTAACTTGTTTTTCTCTTTCCGTTTTATTGAAATAAGTGATTTTCACATCTATTTTGTTTTTTATTTTGTGATTTCGTCGTCTTCGTGAGACGTTAGTTTGTTCGTCGCCTTTTGCGACGTTGTTTGTTTTTCTTGTGTCTATCAGGTATTTGATCGGTTTAGATTGTCAGATCAGCTTTGATACAGTGCAGATCCAATTAATGATTTTGGCGTCATCCACGTTGCAGATTCAGAGATATGGTTATTCCGGAGATTTAAATATAGTCATATGTGTAGGCATTTGTACTTTGCCGTTTTATGCTATTAACATGGATATTGTGAGCATGTTCCCAGATTCATCCTTCCTGTTTTTAGCGAATTTGCATTATATCGATGTACTCTATCAATTTGAATGAATGAATATAATTTATTTTCTAAAAAAAATTGTTGCAATAATATATTTATTGAATTAAGTTTGCATTTAATCTAACCATTTTGGTAGTACATTTGATAGATATTGTAAAATTATCGAAGAAATTCGTCTCATTAATTGTTCCTTAGCCTCATAATCAAAACTAATAATGTATCATTTTCTTTCTTTTTTTGTGTGAATATTATCACCCAACCTAAGGACTTCCTGCCCAAACAAAAAAATCACCTCAGGACTTACAAGTTCGTATTGTTTTGGGAGTTTAATGTAATATGTACTCATTTGGAATGTTTTGAGTTAGTAAAAGACTTCAGTTTATAATATTTTGTGATCAAATTGAAAGATAGTTTTTTTTTTGATAGAAAATTGAAAGATAGTTGAATGACTTTTTAATTGAATCACAAGCATAACAATACTATAAAGTTTGTTATTTATTGGTTTATTTTAGTTAAATGTGTGCAAGGAATTCAAATATTTTAGTACCTAGTATCCAACGAATAGAGATATATGAGTATTGAATTTGCTAACACCTTAAAGGTACGACTACTACACCCCACCCTGACCATAGTCACCCCTAAAAATAAACAGCTTCAATTGAATTTAGCATGATAAAATACTACTTCCTCCGTCCTAGTTTAATTGGGTCATTTTCTCATTTCGTACCGATTAAGAAAAATATATAAATGAAAGAGAGAGAAAAATGATTTTAAGTGTCTTTATCAAGTATTTGTGCATTCTTCTTTATCATAAATGTAAAGTAGAATATATTGAATTGAGAGTGGTGAAAGTAATATTAATTAAAGTTATAAAGGGAAAAAGTAATTAATATTGTATTGAAAAGTGAAATGACTCAATTATTTTGAGACACTTTCTTTTACAAATGACTCATTTATTATGGGACAGAGGGAGTAGTCATTACTAACGGTGCTTTCCAATTCCTTTTTATAGAAAATCTATCGCTGTATGAGTTGAGTAGTTGCACAACAAACACACTATAACTTGGAAATATAATTAACTCCTCTGTCAACATAATAAAGATTTTTAAGGACCCTCTCTCTGAATATTTGTTGGTTGGGCCATTCATTGATACTTCAACGGTGATAGTAAATGTTAATAAAATTTGCTTAATGGTTTTCACCAACGCAGATGGTTTGACATAATGTCTAAGTATTACCCTAAATTGCAAGATGACAGATAATGTACTCCCAAGCTGAGGACTGGAAAGGATCATTAATAGGAGCAGGCTTGGTTGGTTGGGTTTATTTTAATAGGTTTTGCTAACGAGTGTCCCCGGAGCATTCTTTAAGATCTCAAATTTAGTAATTATTCATTCAAAAAGTCAACTATTACAATTTTTAATGCATTAAATACACAATTTTTCATAAAAAAACTTATCATTTAAAGTGTTTAAAGAGTGTTATGGGGTACTCGTTTACATTTTCCTATTTTAATTTGGCACGGCCTATTGTACATTTGTACTATTAGCTGTTGTTCCTAGAAAAAAGTCATAATTTAAAAATAATCAAAATTACACTACAACAATAATTTTGCAATTTAAACAGATAGGAGTGTGGTTTATAATGTTATGTTTGTAGCAAAATTACTTGCTTGGTCTTTCATTTTTTAAATAGTTTATAGTTGGTTTTTTATCTTCTTTTTTGTTTAGTATACATACATATGTATGTATGTATAATGTATCTGTCTTTTTTTTTTTTGAGCAAATGTATGTATATGTCTACAACATTAATTAATTTGGAGGAAATTATTGGAACATTTACAACAACAAAAAATACAAGTGTGTCACATATACGATCTATTGCAGTTTGTATCAATCAGCGTGGTGCAAATTAGATTTAAAAAACTGTTTGGTATTACACATTATCAATGCTCTCTAATCTTAGGATCTACCTACAATGCTTGAGATCCAAGCCCATATATTGTGTAAAAATGGGAGGGATTATTTGATTTTGTCATTCCTTGAATTGAGTACTTCTTGTACTTAATTTTATATATGTTTATACTTCTCCTTTTTTTTTTGACAAATACTTCTCCTTTTTTTATTAATATACTATAATAAATATATTTGCCATTAAAAAAAAAATATATTGTGTGTAAAAGAATGAGGAGAATTCTTTAGTACCCTATAGTTTTGTTAGATATCTGCACCTTGTAGCTATAATTAATTCAAAATTTAAATCACTTCAAAATAATGAATATA
>Ga0315913_1005064_pt1 | contig 15997 bp, 5 predicted proteins | sample MpolsnodulesMG_FD_207736 | JGI IMG/M metagenome (GOLD analysis project Ga0315913, IMG submission 207736) | Medicago polymorpha root nodule microbial communities from Los Angeles, California, United States - small nodules | ecosystem: Host-associated > Plants > Roots > Nodule | place: USA... | reverse complement strand
GGGCCGGGGTTCGAACCCCGGACACTCAACTTCTCCACAATTAAATTGTGTGAGAGCCACTAGACTACTTGACAAAAAAAAAAGAAAAAAGAATGTGTCGTAGAAGCTCTTATGTTATATTGTTTTATTTTAGAGATAAGACATTAGGGCAATTGTTGTGAAGACTTTAACTTTCTTGTTTTGATTTTTGGAACACGTCGAGTATTAGGGAGTTTCCAAAATTTCCGCATGCCACCTTTATTCCTTTGGCTTGATCCCACAATTACAAACCTAACTGCACCGTGTCCATCAAGCTTTAGTCTTATTAAGGATTTATAATTTAAGCACGGAAGTGATAATTGATGTTTAATAATTATTAAGCCAGCCACTCTCTTTTGAGTACATGTTTTGGTTGTTTCAGTTGCAACTGTTCAAGGATTTAAGGTGTGTGGTAGGGACAATGTCATAAAATGGGACATGCTTAATTTATGGAGTATATGCTTTTTAAACTCATTTTGGACTGTCCTCTGTCTAACCTTTCTCTTATTTTGTCATTTTCACTTCCAAAGGATGATGAGTCTTTGGTATTAATGATAATTATGTACTATTAGGAGTTGAATGTAACATAATGGACTAAACTTCCACAACTTGACAAATCAATATTTAAATTTCAGCTGAGAGATATATCGTCATTTAATGTTCAAACTAATGTTTAAATTCCAGCTAAAAAATGTACAGTTGATTTGTGTTTTAACACGTCTTAAATAAATTACTTTAAATGTAGAAACCTATAAGAAATCAAACAAAGTAATGATAATTATGCGACTCTAATGATCTATAATTCACCTTACTCCTTAGACTTTTGGAGAAGGTTCTCATTTTCCTTTCGAATCTACTTCTAGTTCATACTGCTTATAATTTTGCAGATTGATAGCTTATTTTACTGGATAAATCTCTCTATCCTCCTTCTTAGAGTTTTGTGGAAGTGTCCTTTCATATAATCTTTTTTCTTATACACTTTTGACCTTAAATTATACCATATACAGTAAAGCCCTCATGGTAAATTTGGATTTGGTTAGGTGAAGCACCTTGTGGCCTGGCTATACAAAGAGGGGCATCCAAGAAAGACCAAGGGACATGATCTAATTTGAATTCATGTATTTGAATCATGGATATCATTTTTAATAAGATAAGAGATCATAAGTGAATTAAGAAGTGTCGCCGCCAATGCACCCTAAACAAAGCGGAATGGGTGGTCCGCTAAAATAAGGGGACATATTTTCACCCGTTCTTGTTTATGTGCAAATTATCCTGCTACAAAATAAATAAGTTAAAAAACCATTGACGCGGAAAATAACGGCAACCATGGAGTTGTGGGTTAGGTTGGATGGACTAGGTGGGTTAGAGGCTAAGGTACCCATCTCGCTTTAATATCCTTAAACAAGTTGACCATTTTGGAGAGAAAGTTAGAGGAATAAAACTATGAGTTTATTTTTCATCCTCAAGCTTCTCGCATGTTCTATTTTAGACTGTAAAATCCAAAAAATAGTGGATATATTGAGTTTTTTTTTAACGTTTTTACACCTTTGAATAGACAATCCGAAATGCCATAGAATGCATGAGAAAAAGTACATGAGATAAAAAATTCTCAAAATTCATTTATGCCAAAACCACTGACATAGCCCTATATCATAATTTGCATAGAGTAATTTCTCTTTCTCTTTCTCTTTTGGACTATCTTATGCACCACCTACCATGAGATGAGAATCGAGATTTCTCAGCTAACAATTTTTAAAACAGTGCAAACCATGTGCCCTGACACTTGACAGACAAAGCTGACTAGTGATTTTTTAGTGTCTGAGATTTTCTAGCTTTTTTCATAGGTGAATGCTTCCCTGGAACTGTTTTGACCATTTCAAGTGGCATAGGAATTAATGTCATCAATCCATCACAGTACCATTGCAACATTATAGAGAAGAGAAGCCATGATTTAAACGACCAAGAACCCATAATTATTGGTTGTCCATACACATGGAATGGACTACTTTCTAAAAGAAATGTAATATATATAACCACACATGAAGTTTTTTTTTAAATGAAACCACACACATGGATTACTTTAATATAATTAAATTGTTGTACCAAATAAATAGAAGAGATATAATTATATTTATTTATTTTAAATTCAATATATTATTTCTGTTAGCAACACCACAAATTACCCATCTTTAAAAGTTAAGAAAAAGTCAGATTAGTTGATTATTTGATAAGCACTTCCCACTTTAGATAGGCACTTTTTTTATTGCTCGTTTCCTTTTATTCTGGTGGGCTAGTAATATAATATAACACCAAACCATAACGAATCAAAATGTTGTAAGAGAGAATCATTACAACGATCAAAAAATTTGGACATGGCATGATAATGGGTTTGATAAATGAGCAGATTCTAAAAAAGTTGATGTTGAGATGAGTATATAGCCATAGAAACTTGAAAGTAACTAGTACTATTGACAGCCTTTTGTCAAAGGGAAAAAAATGTCATTGAAAGTTTCATTCCCACCAAGAAAGTAGGTGCGGATCGAGTAGCATTGTGGGAGGAGGAGAATAAAATAAAGACAATAAATTATAAAAAAAACACTTGTGGATTAAGTAAGTAACCTACATAGCTCAATGGATGCCTATAAGACTACACATATGTATGTATTAAAAGCTTGGAGGAGAAATTGAAAAAGATTGGATTTCATTGTCCCAACGGTATGTGCCTTTGGAACCTAACAAGCCTTTTGAATTGATGAGTCTTTGATTTAAATATAATAGTAAATGATTTCTTCATTCTTAAGGGCTAAGATGGTGAACAGAGGAAAAGAATTATAGAGGCAGGAATATGTACTTACATACTTTTGATCATCTTGTTATTGCTTTAAGCTATTTTTGCCCAACGAGGATACCCCCCTAACTTATGTAAGCAACAGCTTTATCTTATTCCCTTCAAAAGTCAAATTTAAATAAGTCGGGTTTTAGAGAGCTCTTCCCACTGGCATGATCAAAATCAGAATGAATCTTTTGGCAAATAATTTTCTACAAGATAAAATCACATACTAGTACATTACTTAAAACTTTGATCTTATTCTTTAAAAAATCTCATAAAAAAATTATAAATGTTTATTCAAAGAGAAATAAACACAAACTATTTACGCAAGATAATCCATTCAACCAGTTATATCTAACTGGTGTGGCTAAGTTGGTTAAGTAGTGCTAAGTGTGTAGAGTAGAATAAGTACTAATTTAATCCCTACAAAACACACTCTTGATAAAAATAAGAGCTTTATGTTACGACTTAAATAAACATCGAAATTGAGATTAGTCTCATCATGAAGTTGGGAAAGCTAATCCATTGTGATATTGAAGGATGAAATTACTGTTCCTTTCCCTCCAAGTTCAGCTCCCAAAAAGTAAAATACCCCACAGCACAGTCACTCACCCATGCTCTCTATTCACTATAATACTCTACAGCTGTTTGTACTTGGTGCTTATGCTCAACTACAAGACAATCTAACCTAGAAAACCGGGATTGGATTGCAATTGAAAAATGAATATGTGCACTATTTCCTCAAGTTCCAATCTAGAATGTGAAATAAAATACCTACCATGATCTGCCTAAAGAGACGGGCCATAAAGAGAGCTGATAGTGCATTGTATTTCACGCTATTATTGCACACTATCGCATTGCATCATCAATCAGTAGTAGCACCGAATGTACGACATCAGAGTATATACATTAAAAAATTAGTAATAGTGGTAAAAATTCCACGAAGCCATCAATTTTCAAATCAAATTGTGACATCAAAATGATTTTTTGATCTAAAAATATATTGTGACAACAATATCCATATACCATAATTTGCGTTTGAACTTGAAGATAAAAGTATAGAACTTCAATGTACTTGTTATTAAAAAAATCTAATAATAAAATACCAAAATTATAAACAAGATCCCCGCAATTGGATGTATCAGAGTATTCTAGAATTCTGCCAGAATTGGGCAATAACAATGGTAAACTAATGACGACTTCATCACAGGCCATCCGAACTGAACCAGTGATACTTCTTTTCGAATCATGACTAGATTAGTTCATCTGATTAGTTTTCTGTTCAGTTGAATCAGATCATGATTAAACTGAAAATATAACAAGTTCACGATCCAACTAGTTCAAAAAATGGATACGTTCTGATTTTAGAGACATTGTTTGGCTTCCGTTTTGCCTAATTCTAATTTTACATAGCATTTTCCTTGAGTAATACGATACAGCATTTAGATTTCTTCATTCTGCAGAAGCTAAATTTTAACCACTAAAAATTCTAACCTCATAACTGCTCTACATTCTCAAGAGAAGAAAAGTGTTTGTCAATGGTGTTGAGAGTTTCTTGATCAATTTCAGAGGCCCCAACCAATTTTGGTAACGAATAATCCATTTCTTTTGCTGGTACAGCATCGCCTTCAGCAGTTTGTTTCTGATGCATTTCATTGTCTGTGTGTTGCACCATATCAGAGTCTTCATCTGAATTGAAAAGCTGTAACTTCACCTCCAAGCATGACTGCAAATCCTCCTCGCTTCGGGCTTTGTTAATTTTGTCCAGAAGATCACTTATAGCTGATAACTTTTCGGTCCTCTTTCTCTTATTCGAAGATTCACTAACTTCATCGATTTGTTCATTATTGCTTTCACCATCTACAGCACAATTCTCAAGCTTCTTCAATCCATCATCTACAGTTTTTTTTATTCTTATTCTAACACCATCACTTCTCGTCGAGTTTGACCTTAGTTGCAATTTTAACCCAGGGATCATTACCTCATTGTTCTCTGTTGAAGTAGGATTAGCCTCCGATGCAGTAGACACATCCTCATCTGAATGCTTCACAGATAATACTTCTTCCAGCAAATCTACATTTTGCATGTATCGGTCAAAAGCTTCATTTTCCGCTTCAACATTTCGCTCCTTGTATTCCTTTAACTTGGAAAATCTCCAATCGTTGATAGCTGCAGCATCCTGTAATCAGACACAATGATATTACTTCCAAGCAACATACAGCTTGCTAGAACAAGTTTTATACTCGATCAAACTTAGTTTATATATTGTGCATGTACCTTTCTAGTTAGTGGCTTCTTTGATCGAATTGAAAGATGCAAATTATTGAACTGAGCAAAACTATTGGAAAGTTGTCGAAGTGACGCAGCTCTACCTGCACTACTGATATAAAAAGCAAAATGATCCTCAGGGAAAAATATAAGAAACTGAAATCTGATTATATAATTGAATCAATCAAGCAATTAGAAATAAATACTACCAGAACAAACTGGAAGTTCAAATAAATCACAAGTTACAGACAATTATTAAATCTCTAAATTTTAGAGATTGATACATCTATTTACAAAAGGTACAGATCATGTTTGCTGTTCTACAGACTATGGGTGCAAGATATCAACCAAACCAGATAATATTAACACTCCCCTCAGGCCTGAATATAAGTCATTTTCATCAAACTTTTCTTGTAAAATTTCTTTGCTCCATCTCATAAAACCCCTTTCAAAAAATTTATTCCATTTATTATTTGTTTACCCAAGTACCCTTGATTATTTTACATTAGAACTTAGCAATAAGTGTTGTCGTGAGAAAGATAAATTATTTCTCTCTTATTTAAACAATGGAGATGTATATATACAATAATGTAAGTTGATGAGTTTCAATAATTTGAAGGATAAAATTGAAAGAGTAATACAAGTTACCAACAAATTTAATGCTACTGCAACTTTCTTAACTCCAGTGACATAATTAACAAGGTTTTATATATACAGGGACATCCTTATATGCTTAGTTTTTTTTTTTTATGGAAACCTAGGTTGGCTACAAGGCAATTGACTACAAAAATCAGTATCTGAGAACCTACTTTTTCAAAACCTCAAATCTTGTAATTGTTTCCAACATTCAACTTCACACACAGAAAGAGTCTGGTTTGAAACTTTGCTGTTCCAGATCTTGCAACTAGCTATGTTTAAGATTTTATCTAATAAGAACATTGAATCCAGAAGCCAACTTTCTATAACTGAGACCTTCCCAATCTACATTTGTATCAGGAACAATAATTTTTGTAAGGTCTCTTTTTATCATTTGGAGAAGAACAGAGGAGACTCGGACTACAATCTAACTATCTAAACTCCAAATGCATCTGCTAGAAGAGAAATAGACAGAGCGGGGGAACAAAGACTCCAAATTTGCATTCCATAATCCAAGCTGGCCCAGAGCTTGGTAGGCCAGTCTGCACAATGGTTACCCCTTCCAACAAGGTGTGCAGAAAACACAGGTTCTAGGAATCAGTAATGCCTTCTAATATGCTAAATGATGGAGAGTAGACTTGCTAATAGATTCACAAATGGCATTCATAACACCGCTCCAAGTCAAAAACCAAACCACAAGCAATTGCATGTAATTCTGCATTAATATTTGAATCAAAGTCATGGCTACTAGAGACATCAATAATCCAATTACTAGAGGAGTTCATGATGAGACAGCCATAACCCAACAGCTACGGGTTCCAAAATGAGCTCCCGTCCACATCAAGTTTCACAATATTCTCATAAAGCTGCCAAGAAACAGACCTCATGTTGTGCTGTTGTTGGAAACCAAACACTTAAGGTGGAATCAAAAAGAGCCTTAATGTCATTAACAACAAGCCAGTCCATTCGGGAAAAAAAAGCTCCCATTATGAGATTTCCAAACCAACCAGCAAGGAATTAAAAATAGTTTATGTAGCATTGTACTTTATCCAATGACATCATTGGCGAGGAAATTCTGGGGCTAAGTGAAACAGAAACTGCACCGGATACGCCCATCAACCATACAGATTTACAAATCATGTAAAGTTGTCTCTTGAGCTGCACCACATCTACATCAAGAAGTGTAATGGGAGACAAGTCGAGAGGATCTAAAAACATTTGTGGGAAGACTATCATAAGACCAGATCCAAGACCAGTTATAGGAAATAGGCACAGAAGTTGTATTGCGCTTACTAGCCATGTGTGGCTCTTTTAGTCATGTAAACAGGAAGGAGTACTATCCACAATCCACATTTGAGTTAACAAACACACCACATTTCTTGCAAGATATCAGTAGGGAGTTGAGTGGCAAGAAGATTGACAGGCCACTCACCAGAGTGATGTATGTCACTAATAAATTATTGAACATCGTCAATATTAATCTTTAAAGAATCAGTACATTAGAAATCGCAAAGTGCCGTGTGCAGGTAGGTTTCCAAGTACACTAAAGCCCCTGCATACGCAGGGTCCGAGAAAGGGTCCCACAATTTGGTGTATTGTATGTAGCTTTACCCTAATTTTACACAAGAGGTTGTTTCCAGGACTTGAACACGCGACCTTTCAGTCACGTGACAACAACTTTACTGAGGCTCCCCCTTTAGTAGAAAGTAAAGCATACAAAACAAAAAAACAGAGACAAATTAATGTGTAGTAGACTAGAAACGGACTGACTCAGCCTTTCATGTGTTTTTGACGTGTTATTTTAGGGTTTTCTTTAATGACAGTGTCGTTTTAAAGAACCAGGTTGTGGTCCTGACCCACAAAACAAGGCTCTGTGCAACATGACCAGAAAAATGGTACTGCCGTTAAAATCGCACATGTTTAATTGCTGAAAAATGGGTCAGGTCAAGCGACAACACCCAGTATGTTTAAAAGAAATTTTAGGGTTTTTTCAAAAGTCATATAAAGTAGTAACACACACAATCAACAAAGTTCACTCTCAATTGTGTCAATAGCATTTCAATTCTTTCCCTCACTGACAATAACCAGCAGCAAATAGCAACGACATAAGAGAAACTTTATAGCTTGTCGCCGCCAGCGGCTGCAATGAACCCCAGTGGTCATATGATCATAACCTGCTCTGATGCCTGTGTCGAAATCAGACCAACTCCCCCTCTCTACAATCGCGTATGCAATAAATGCTAATTGATATGATTTGCTAATTCGAATCTCAATCTATGATTCTAAACATAATAATAAATGTGCATCTTGACTATTTGTGGGCCATAAGTCCAGATGTCGTCCTCGGGTCCTTGTTAGTGACTCAAACTACATAAATCAAAGACCTCCTAGAAAGAATGTTATGGCAGATTGGAAACCCATGTCAACTAACTTTAAAGTATCAAGATTTGGATTTCTCCCATGAATGATCTTCAGCTTTACAGGTTTGTAGTGGGAGTTCTTCAATATGCAAACCATTACTAGACCTGAAATTTGGTTTTCAGTAAACAAGGTTGGTCAATTATGGCTGAAACTTCTGATGAACGGTAGAAATTTGGGGGGGGGGGGGGGTCGGGGGTCGGTAATACAAGGCATTGCTACTCATTGGCTTCTTTTACAGCCATATTCTGCCTCTACAGTTTACATCCATCAGCTTGTAGGCATTCATTGGTGTTGATTAGACTTCGGACATTGATGACAAGCTGCGCATGCATTTTTCTTGACAATAGCTTGATTTATTGGTGGTCTAGCAAGCAACCAGCCAATCAATTGTGGCCAGACTTGATGCCAAGGCAGAGTACAGGAGCATTGCTCTCTCACTGCAGCAAAACTAGTGTGGATGGTCTCTTTTATCCGAGTTACAGTTGCCTTTTTCCACTACTGTTTTTTGTCATAATTGAAGTGTTGCTGTGGAACTTGGTCTATATTTTGTCAGAAAATGTTCTACCGAAGTAGCTGATCATCATAAATATTTCAGTACTGGACCAAGTAGCAAATAAACTCACCAAGCCCTTGACTAATAGGGTTTCTGCACACTTGGGCTTTGTTTGCGAGTTTTGAGGGGAAGAAAAGGAAAGGCTAAGGAGAGGAGGGGAAGGGAAGGGAAGGGAGGGAAAGCCTTCCCCTTGTTTGGGAGTTAAAGAAACCAACAAGGAATGGAGATGGAAGACTTATGTGATAATTTTACTATTTTACCATTTTTTTTCTCTTAAAATAATACATTGTGCTATAGTTTGTAATTTATCTTGTAAACTATAATTGAAATTTTGAATTATTATGAGGACAAAATTGTCAATTTGTATGTTTAACCCTTAAAAACCCCCCAATTTGGGGGAACTTTAAAATTGGACAAATGAAGCCCTTCAAAAAACCCCAAAACCTTTCCCTATTTTTTTAAAACTCCCAAACAAGAGTTTACCTCTCCATAAGCCTTTCCTTCCCTTCCCTTCCCCTTCCCTCCAAAACCCAACTCGCAAACAAAGCCTTAGAGCCAAACTCAGGGTGATGACTATGCCTCAAAACACCCTGAGTTTGACAGGGGAGATGACAGGAGAATGAACTTGGAGTACATTGTATCAATCACAAGGGGTTAGCTAAGCCTTGGGCTTCAAACTGTTGGTTCTGGTTAATCAACTAGAGATTGCTATTGCATAGGTAGCTAGACTCGTCTGACTCTAAATTTATCTCATGTATTGTATAGTGTGTTGATTGAGAAGAAAGCTCCCAGCCTCATGGAGTTACACTTACACTCATATTACATAAAGTCATAAACCATAAATGGTCCCGAAATTCCAAAATTTTAGTGACTGGTATATCTGTTTACAAAAACTGCATATTATGAATCTATTTTAATAATACAGAGATATCAACCAAATCAAATAATATAAAAAATTAAAATGTGTGTGTGCGCCTGCTACCTCTTGCAGTAGAGTTTGAGACAAATAAACCTTTGAAACTTTGGCCAATATTTTAGCAAATAGCATGACTTATGTGAGGTATATACAAGATAACTGTAGGTATTGCACTACAAAGTCCAGCCAAGCTTTCAAAAGAAGAATAGCAATGTTATTCCGCAAAAAACAAATCATGTCTAACCAAATATATGATTCAATAAGGATTAACATGCTTGAGATATAAAACAAACATATTGAATATGATATAAATGTAGGGTGTTGATACTTGTAACTTACATTGACGGGGGTGGTTCAAAGGATTTCCGATCAAGTGGAGCAGCACCAGAAGATGGAGTGTTGTCAGGAATTGTACTGGCTTTTAACACTACATTCACCATATGACATGAAAAAGAGGGGGGATGAAAAGCTGTTAGGATCTTTCAATTAAAGGAAATATCAACATGAGTAATAGAAAGTAACAGATATTGTAAATCTTGCAAAAGGATTGACGATTCGCTAAAATAATTGCATCTTTTTTGTGTTAAATTACATTTTCTTAATTCACACCAAGTCTTTGAGGATAAGGCTCCTCTAAAGTGGGGATGTTTTTAAAATACCGTCAAATAAAAGAATTCAAGAACCGATACACCCTTTAGAGGGCATTTTTTCAATTTCAAAATATCTAAGCTAGCCATGTTAGAAAGCTCTAGACCAGATAGGCAGTATCTTAATTACTATTACTCTGGACACTAAATCATATGTTTCATTTTTATTTCAATCATATATTTCACTTCTATCCAAAAGAAACATGCCTCCCCTCGAATAAAAAAGGAAAGTATAATATCTTTTTAATCGATATCAAGATTTAAGTTCTTTGTAACCAAAATACTCGTGAAACTAAGGTTGTCGAAATCGAGATCTTGCATCAGATCGAAGGGGGATAGCAAGATCATAAAACATAAGATTGTAACCAAGATCTAAGTATTCTACTCAATTAACTTTGTAGGATCTAGAGGCATAAAACATAAAATCGCAACCAAATTTGAATGATCCTACCAAAACAAAAATAATACTGAATATATATCACATATAAACTACTCAGTTTCAAATCTTAAACAAACATAAGACAACCAAATCTCAAATCCTAAACATAAAACAATCGAGTCACAAAGCTTAAACATAAGCGACTCAAAGCTAGAATCATATGGAATCACACGATTTCATGTTTTCATGCTATTGCACAGGGATTTTACTCAACTGAGGATTCAATTCACGGTCTGGATTGATAAGGGTGAGTGATATCGCAAAATCGTGGGTTTTCACGATTCTGATCAGGATTCTGACAACAATGAAGTCTCTTCCTTTTGCCTCTAACAAACCAAAGTAGCTAACCCCAGATAGTGGCACAAAGCAAATTAACCCTATGGTCCCCCTAGCTTTATGTCGGAATAATAAATAATTTGTATTGTGCAATGGTTTATTTTCAATTGAACTAACACTGTAAGAAATATTTGTGCAAAGCAACTATAGCAAAAGTAATCGTCTAGAAACTTTCGTTAGTGTTCAAACATCAAATAAAACGGAGATGCACAGTCGGTGTAAATAAGTTTTAAACAGACAGCCAATAAAAACTCTCTATCTTGCCACTTCGTACGATCAAATTCAAAACAGACGGCCAATAAAAACTCTATCTTGCCACTTTATACAATCAAATTCAAAACACACTTACACGAGTGGTATGACGTGGCAAAACAACAAAATTTAACCTAACATAACGGCAAAATAATTTTACACTGACAACGTACTATATCTAGTATTTGAACTTCAATTAAATTTCAGCATCAAAACCAAGTTAATCAAGTCACCATCAAGAAAATCATTCAAATAAAAAACATATAATCGAAAACAAAAACACATCAAAAAGACCTAAACTGACCATGAATTGGACACGGATTTTGATTCTTGGAACAGCAACTCTTGCATTGCTCATAAGGACACCTGAAAATAAAATAAAAAATCAGAATCGAAAATCATAAAGGAGTAAAGTAAAATAAAAGTTTGAAAGAAAAAGGAGTTAGACCTAGAACGAGCAACATTGCCACACTGTTTGCACTTAGGTTTGTTCTGACCGCGTTGAGATTTTGGCGCCGATGAAGACATCGGTGAATTTGTTAGACCTAGGGTTCCGACTTTCGCCGTTGAATTGTTGTTCGGTGCCGTCGCCATAAACAAGCATAAAGAACAACAATTTTTGTATAGTAAAAATTAATGGGGGTAATTTTATTTTTATTTTGATGAAATTGTGGGGTTAATCTTTTTGGGAAGAGAAAATTTTGAAGGAAAAAGGGTGGGAAGTGGTTTTAGGAACCCTTTGCTAAACCGCGTGAAGCTGGGGTTTGTGATTTCGGAGGCGAGGAACTCTGGTTCCAGTTTGTGCTTTAACCCTGATATAAAGTGACGTGGTAACTTCGTAATGTAAATATTAAAATTTTAAAACAATATTTGCTTATGTTTTTGATCCCTGTAATTTAAACGCGTTTTCATTTTCGTCTTTGTAAAAAAAAAAATTTTAAAACATTCCTGCAAAAGAAAATTTGTATTAAAAAGGTTTCTAGCCCCACTTTTTTGCTGACATGGGATAGTTTTGGCCACGTGGTAGTTGCTGATTGTGCAACTTTTGCCACGTGGCAGTCCACGTCATTAAAATTTTTAAAAATATTTTTTAAATTCTAAAAAATATTTTTTAAAATTAAAAAATCATAAAAAAATTCCAATCCAACTTTTTTTTTGAAATATGAAAAAAAAATTGGAAATTATTTTTTTTAAAATCTGAAAATAAATGTTTAAAAAATAAAATAAAAAATTATATAATCTCAAAATTTATAACTTTTGAAAATATAATTTTCAGTATTTTTGAAAAAAAATGTAATATATAATTTTCAAATTAAAAAAATGAATTTTCAAAAATTTAATTTTCAGTTTTTTTTAATTTAAAAAAATGAATTTTGAAAAAAAAAAAAATCTTAATTAAAAATCGAAAATTTAATTTTCAGATTTTTTAATTTAAAAAAAGAATTTTCAGAATTTTGAAGAAAAAAAACAAAAATTAATTATGTGGCCTGCCACGTGGCCAAAACCATGCCACTTCAACTGAATAGTGAGGTCAGGGACCTTTTTAAAACAAAAAAAAAAATTACAGGGATGTTTTTAAATTATTTTTTTTACAAGGACGAAAATCAAAACGCGTCCAAATTACAGGGACGAATTGCATATTTAAGCCTATGAGGAATGCTAGCAACACACTCTCTTTGATTGGTTAAAAGTCGCATGGGTCGCACCAAATCATGTGGGTCCCATATAAATTTGGTGGGTTCCATATGAATTTTAACCAATCAAAGAGAGTGTGTTGAAAAGCGTGTTTTAGAATGTGTGTTGTTAACATTTCTCTTAAGTCTATTTTAAAACAATATTTGATTGGACCTTTTTTTGTTTTACAAATTGATTGTACATTCTATTGGTTAAAATAGACATTGACTTTAAGTGTGTGTTTAGTATGGCGACGAGGAGAATTGATTTTGATATAATTGAGTTTGAGATAATTGATTTTGGTTAAAAGTGAGTTAAATGTTGATTGATTTATGTTTGGATACACTTTATTAAAAGTGATTCTTGTGGGTTGATGTTGTTTAGATAGTTTGAATCAAAATTGATTTACACTTTATTAGAAGTGATTCTTGTGGGTTGATGATGTTTGGATAGTTTGAATCAAAATTGATTTTCAATGTGTAATGACTAAACTATCCTTTTAATTGTATTTAAAACTCATTCTCATTAAAAAATTATTTCAACTTTTTTCTTTTTGTGTTGGCCGGGATTTGAACTCTGGACCTTACATATATTATGCACTGTCTCAACTAACTGAGCTAAGCTATCATACAAGAATTTTATTGCTTCCAAAATTAATTTTAAAATAATATTAATTTATGTTATTTTTAATATTTTTTTGGCTTAATAGCAATTTTGGCCCCCCAACTTTCACAAAGTTGCGATTTTGGCCCCCTAAGAAAAAACTACAAAACCGCCCCTTAAGTTTTGCAATTATAACAGTTTTGGCCCCCAAGGCAAAAAAAAAAATTTAAAAATAACACGTGGCACCTCACTTAGGGTGCCACGTCAGCGTAGACCGAGTCAAAATTGGCCTTGGGGGCCAAAATGTGCAAAACTTAAGGGGCGGTTTTGAGGTTTTTTTCTTAGGAGATCAAAATCGCAACTTTGAAAAAGCTAAGGTGTTAAAACTGCTATTAAGGCTTCTTTTTTTAACAATTGTGTGATTTTTAATAAAATGATATAAGCATATAAAGATGTAAAAAAAAACAAAGAGAGAGAGAGAGAGAAATTACACAATTGTAAACTAAAATATACGTAAATTATTAATACATAATCATAGATTTCTAAATTAGTATAAAAAAATGGCAGGGCTCTAAAGTATATTACATATAGATAATAGATAATATAAGTTCAAGTGCAATATAATATTGAAAATTATTACAAACTAATTATTTAGCTTATACAATATAATTTGATCGCGAATTGAGTTTCGAGCATGGTCTATCTCTGAAGAAAAAGCTACACTGAAACTTTGGGATTGATCCAAGTGAGTTGATCTATGATCATCATCATGGTGAATCGCTGTATTTTCATTTTCATAAAGATTGAAATCAACATCCATTTCAGCACTCCTTCTAATAAAGTTATGTATTGCCATTGTTGCGAAAACTATATGAACTTAGGCAGGCTACGCAGAATTGCAAATCTATTATTCCATACCCCAAAAGTTCTTTCAACTGTGCATCTTAAACTTGAGTGGTAGTAATTGAATACTTCGTTATGATTTTCGAACCCACTTGAACGCATAAATTCAGGAAGATGATAACGTTCACATATATATGGACCAATGTACCCTATTGGTGTTGGATAACCATAATCTACCAAACAGAATTTACCTAAAAATAAATTAATTATTAAAATATGAAAATAAATTAATTGTTAATATAACAAATCATATCTAGTAAGACAATATATAACATACCTTGAGGAGGTTGCGGAAAGTTAAGGTTAGCAGTAGTAAGAGCTTTGTCAAAAACACAGGCGTCATAGGCAGTGCCTTCCCAACCAACTAATACAAAGGTGAAACACATATTCCAATCACATAAAGCCATAATATTTTGTGTTGGATATCCTTTTCTTCCAATAAACCTTGGTTGCTCACTAGCACTAACTAGACATGACACATGTGTACCATCAATTGCTCCTATAACATTCTTAAAAAAAGGCCAATAACGTTGATCATTTTTTATTTTGGCATGACAATCACGAAACATAGGATCTTCGGATTTAATATATTTGAAGGACAACTTAAGGCATGCATGAAGTATACGATGGAAATGTCTACTTATAGTCTCACCCGAATGTTGAAATCTTTCTTGAGGATTTTCCAACATATTCATAACTGAACATATAAATCTAAGGTAAATATAAACCTAAAAGTATTACTAAACAAGATATATGTCATTCACATACCAATTATTTCTTCTCCCACCACTCATCGGGTGCATCAACGGTATTCTTCTCAAAATTCCATCCTAATTTTGAGAACAAGAGATACGAGTTCTTATTTTTTTGGAGAATTTTTTCTAATGTTTAAATTATATATTTGCAACAAAATCATTCCAAAATTATAACAATTTATGGGTAATTAAAAAGGAAAATGTTACATGAACACCTTTTATTTACACATCTCATTATACACCCCATATATTAGGGATATTTTGATAAATCCATCTCACAACCACACTTTCTCTTCTACTTATGTGGGGTTCAGGTTGCCACATGTCAGAATTTTGTATGGGTGTAAGTGGTGTATTGCCACATGGGGGTGTACATGTATCACCACTCAATTAAAAATTTGGTTTTAACGGAGATTAAAAATTTTCGTTGAATTTTTTTATAGGGAGCCATCTTTCAATTTTCTTTATGAGAATGAAAATAAAATTCGTAGATTCTAGGGTGAGGGATCAACTAAGTCCTTTACCGGTGAAGCATAAGAAAAACACCATTAGATTTAATTAATGGTTCAGATTTATTTTATTTAAAAATGATATTAACTACACCTTTCCACACACAACCCAGTCCCTATCTCTTTTCCATCTTCATCCTCTTCAACTCCCAAAAACTTGCAGAAGATACTTTCTATAATTAAAGTAAAATTGGATCAACAACTTAATTTTCTATTTTAGATTTGTTTGTGTTTAAA
>Ga0315913_1005062_pt1 | contig 15998 bp, 12 predicted proteins | sample MpolsnodulesMG_FD_207736 | JGI IMG/M metagenome (GOLD analysis project Ga0315913, IMG submission 207736) | Medicago polymorpha root nodule microbial communities from Los Angeles, California, United States - small nodules | ecosystem: Host-associated > Plants > Roots > Nodule | place: USA... | reverse complement strand
GACATTCTTCCCACATGCATATAATTCCTGGGCTTTTGCCAGAACATCAGTTTCCGACCAACCGCTTCCTTGGAAACGCTTAGCGCCTTCATAAGCACCAATCCATTTATTTATTACTTTGCTCATACAATTAAAATGGTTTCGGCATGCAACTAGATCGCGCGGAGAATCAAATGAGCAATACTCATTACAATACTCAGCAATTTTACCTCAATATGTTTCACCTCTCTGGTTTCTCCCAACAACACTGCTCGTTCCAAACTTAATCCACGCACTAATTAATACCAAATTTTGTTGAGTGTTCCATGCTGGTTCCTTACTTTTCTTGCTCTTAGGAGTTGAATCTTTTGGATCTGGAGTGACTTCATTAGCAACTGCCATACCACCAGGAGTTATTTGTGTTGAAAATTCAGGAAATTGAGATGCATCAACACTGGGAAAATTTTCATTCTCCATTGGCATATAACCATTAAATGGGGGTGTTTGAGATGGATATCTCATCATAGATCCATAATATGGATGAAAGTTTGGAACAGAGGATGACTAGTTGAAATTTGGTGTAAAACCAAAATTAGGTATGTTTTGTGGTATATTTTGAGGACGTTGGTTGAAAAATTGATTTGAATTTTGATAATAGTTGGGATTTTGGTAGTTAAATGGGTAATTATAATAATTTTGGGTGTTGAAATAGTTATTATTGGGATCCATTTCACTAAAAACAAGATTAAAACTTCACTTAGTTTGCTAATAGAAAGATAATAATAAGATTAAGATAGTGAAAAACTTGATTTTTTTCTGTGTCCAAATCAAATGAACCAAGTCTCTATTTATAGAGAAATTTTTTTTTATGAATTTTGGTAATTTTTTTAAAAAAAATAAAATTAATTTACAACGAAATAATTGAGGTCCAATTATTAAAATGATAAGAATCCGAACAACCAATCAGATTCAGCCACGTGTCACACACTATCCATAAAGCATCTTCTCTCTCCGCCTCCAACCGCACCACTCGTGCCTGCGGCGCGTGTTGCACACGCGTCATTTTTGTCCAACCAAAACGCGCCACGCGTACATCTGTTGCAGGTTCAACATTGTTTAATTGTTTCAACATCTCTCTCATCCACTTCATCATTCAACACTCTTCAACACTACCATTGGAGCAAAATACATGTTGAAAGGTGCATTCAACACCACCATTGGACATGGTCTTATGTGGTGTGCGTAACATTCACCCTTTGTAAGGTTTTATTTCTTAGAAATTGTATTTGTACGATCATTTTTTTATATAATTTTTGTGACAATTTTCTCTCTCATATTTATATTATGTTTTTATTTTCTCTCTCTATTGTTTTGATTTTCGTGTCAATATCTATTTTTTTTTTGGTAAATTTATAGTTGTCCCAAAAGTTTTTTCATGTATGATTATTCTAATAATAGTCATCGTGATCTTATCTCAATTGGTAGAGACAATGCATAATGTAAGGTTCGAGGTCGGCCATCAACAAAAATAAATAACACACTTTTTTTCTTTTTAATGTATGATTGAGCGGGGTCTTTGCTAACCTTAGAAGTTGGATATAGAGTCTCACTTTGATGTTGAGTTGAATTTTTATTAATGAAATCTCAATTTATTGAAAAGGATTTTGATTAATGAAATTTCAATTAATCCAAAAAAATGTAGCATTGGTGCTTTTAGCAATTCCATGACAATTTTAATTTTGTTTTGTATGTAATTTCTCTAATAAAATATAAACTTAATTTTATCATATATATATCCTCTTCGTAATTAAATACAAGTATAAGATAGTTGAAAGCTCAAAGTATGTGATTGAAAATTTAGTTCATATGTATCGATTTTTCAACTATCATATATGTTTATATTTCATTCTAGAGGAAGTATATTTTTTTAGTTAATAAAAGTTAATCTTGTTGTTAAAAAAGGTTAATCTTGTATATCTTGTACTTGGGTTATCAGTTTTAATATATTTTTCCTTTTAAAAAAATAAAATTGTTTTGGTTAATTTAGTAAGTGTTAATTTTAAATGTAACTCATTTGAGTTTTTTGTTTTATTTTATTCCCAATTGTACATTCAAATTCAAGGTTCACCTCAACCTAAAAATAATAATAAAAAATTTGACTTTATAGCTTATGGTACTAATCAATATAATTATGTTCAAAATTCAATAAAGACAGGAAAATTCTATAAAAGGCAACACATGTGAGAGATATACTATTATACGATAATCACGCCAAATCTTGAATTCCATTCTCATCACTTTTTCTCTCTATTGACCTTTTGGCTTTTGCATCTCCTGTCTCAGTTCTGTTCACACACAAGCTCTTTGGAGATATAGCTCAAGCAATAAGAAGCCAACCTAACGTATCTCAAAGAGTGTGTTGACAGTGTTGTTGACACGAGGATTTGTAACATTTAGATATGCTTTTTACATTTGGTGTGTAAAGTGTTTTTACCAACCACATTCATTCGTATCGATAGAGTATATCGGAAACAAACATAAATTCAACAACGTTAAAAATGAAAAAGGATTAATCTTTAAATAAATCACTAACATCTAAATTAATATTATAAAATACCTACAAACATTGTGACAAAATTAAAGTGACTGAAATACTATTGCATCTGAATTTGCAATGTTAATGATGTAGTCATTGATTGAATTTATAATTAATCTACATTGATTTGTCAATTTGAATCGACCGAACACCTCACAAAAACAAGAAATAAAAAATTTACACAACGATATGGACAACAAAATAATGTCGTACTAAAATGACAAAATCACAAAAGAAAAAATCGCATATATATGAAAACCAATTATTTAGATTAAAAGAAGGGAAAATGCAAATGAGTTCTTCAAAACCAAAAATTGACCAGTAAGTATCGTCTCCTTTCCAGTGACTATAGAAAGAAAAAACTTAAAAGAATGTAAAATTTATCTTTGTAAATTTTTTCTTACTTAACTCCAACTAGCGGCGAAGCTAACACAATTGTTCGGAGTAGCCAACTAACATATTAATTGGGTAGCTATATGTCAAACTATACCATTTATTCAAGTTTTTTTTCTTCTTTTGGGGTAGCCAATGCTACCCCATTGCAATGAAGCCATTCGCCCCTGACTCCAACCCTACTAGATTTGATGTTTTATGCATCAACCATGTGTAACACACTTTGGTGTAGTTAAAGAGTAATGAGATACTTGAAAGTAATGTTCATTTTGGCATTTAGTACAACAATGATTATGAAAATTTTGAAGGCTTAAGCATTCATAGTTACTCAATCCATTCTTGAAATTTAACTATATATTGCTGCAAAATCTGCTTTGAATCAATCTATTTGGATTGAAAAGGTATTGAATGATCTGAATCATGTGCAAATGAAATCTAATGTACTAATATGAAGCATCACTTGGTACATGTTATGCAAGTAAGGATTTTGGACAAGAGTAAGTCTTCCATTCCAAAATGTGTATTGCAAAGAAGTTCATTACAAAATGTGTTGTGATAAATATTCGTAACACAATCGAACATATAAACTAAAAACAATAATCTGTTTTATAGTTTTTCAAAGTGGACTTTGAGGAGGCGTAAGAGGACGCGATGGAGGGCTATGATTCTGTTGATAGTAATGTGAGTCACATCCAAAATCTTTTAGTCGATTAAGCTCCGGAATCACTTCTAACGCAAGATCCGGTCTATCTTTTTTACTAAGCTCAGCACATCTCAAAGCAAGTTTAGCAAACACCAAAGCTTCATCAACAGGCCAATCAGTAACATCAGGATCAAGCATATCGAAAAAATTCCCATTTTCAATCGCCCTTTTAACATGATGAGAAAGTCCCATTGGAGGCTTAGCTGTGATAATTTGAAGAAACATTATCCCTAAAGAATAAATATCTGATTTTGTTGTTAATTTTCCTGTATTTTGATACTCTGGATCAATGTAACATAATGTTCCAGCTGCTTCAGTCATGTGATATTGTGTGACAGAATCAGCTACAGAAGGTGGTACTAATCTTGCTAAACCAACATCACTTATTTTGCTAACAAAATTTTTGTCTAAGAGAATGTTGGCTGGTTTAAGGTCTCTATGAACAATTGCTTCTGGTTTTGTTTGGTGAAGGAAAAGAAGTGTTGTTGCAATTTCATAAGCTATTTCGAAACGTCTTCGCCATGGAATTGGAGGGGTGTTTTGTTTTCTTAATAATCTGTCTTCTAAGCTACCATTGTCCAAGTATTCATATACCAAGCATCCATATTCTTGACATGCACCTAGGAGGAGGACCATATTGGGATGTCTTATGTTGCATAATACCTCAACCTACATAGATATGGAACATATTTAGTCACAATTGTCATATGAAACCACTACATATGCAAAATTCCATGTACCTATTATATGGTAGATTGAAAATTTTATATTTTTAAATATCAAAATTTAAAAAGAATGCACATGAATCATACCTCTTGTAAGAACTGTTTTCTACCCTGGTTAGCATCAGGCCTTAAAATTTTGATTGCAACATTTGTATGATCAAGTTGACCTTTAAAAACAGGTCCATATCCACCTTCACCTATTTTCATTGATAATGAGAAATTTTGAGTAGCCTTTTCAATTTCGTCTAAGGTGTATTGTCTATATCGAATATCTTTACGGGCCAACACATTTAGTGCTTGATCTCTCTCTTCTATATCTTTCTTAGCCGTCTTCTCGACTTGCATTCTTCTTTGTGCTTCTTTTTCTGCTATTCTCATAGCTTCATCAGCTGCTTCGATTGCAGCTTTTGCTTTAGCTTTCTCCTTTTCTGCTAATGCCAATGCTGCTTCTTTTGACAATATAACTTCCTCTACCATACGTTCCCCCTCCATTTTCCATTGAGTAATCTCATTAGCCTGTCAATAATTGAAATCTTTTAATCTCATTTTTCATATTACATAGCACTTCTCATTTCCTTTTTATCTTTTCTAAGTTTGTGTATGAAATTAATCACTACTAGAAAAAGTTTGTGTAAGACCAACCACATGTTGGTAAGTGATAGTATAATTTACATCACCTTATTTTGGGCTGAAATTACTTCTTTGCAAGCTGATTTGTACATGGTCATTGTTTGCCTAAGTTTGAGTCTCAATTCTTTCATCTCTGCTTCCATTTCTCCCTATAATCAATAAAATTAAAACATTAAAAAAAATTAAATTGTTCATTACAATATTTATTTAGTCACATATTGTACTTAACTATAGAACTAAGACAAATAGTTCATTATCTATGCATAATAATAACAAATGTATTAGTATGCATTTAGAAGCTTCTATTTAATATATTTGTATACTTACTACTAATTGAGAATCTGCTGGTAAGCTTGAATCCCTCTCTAATTTTGCTACATTCAATGAACCAAATTTATGTGACCCAGATGAACCATTTTCATTTAAGCTTGAGTTGTGGCTAAGTGGTGGTGTCCTTTGGCTACGACTGGATAAATCAATACTCTCCAACGATTGATTATTATGATTATTATTAGATGAAAAACTCTTTATAAATTCATGTATAGATGATCTTCCTGATCTACTATTAGTGCTTCCTCTTCTATACATCTGTGACCTGTTCCATTTATAATCAAACCAAACTATTAGTAAAACAACATTTAATGTTGCAACTTTGAAAGTGACAATTAAATAAGAAAGAAAAAAAATTCTCTGAAAGAGACGCTTAAAAAGGAACGAAGGAAGTACCATTTGTCGTTTTCTGATTTACAAGGTGTTATTCCATGTGATTGTGGAACCACAGTTCCCAATGGGACTATTGCTGGTCGAGATTCCACAACCTTATCTTTTGAAATTACGTAAACTGAACTATAATCTGGAGCTGATTTCATTATGGCTGTTGCTACATCATCTTGGCCTCTAAATTTTCTGAGATAGTCACAAAATTAAAAAAATTTAACATAGTTGTTAATAAATTAGTCAAAATCAAAGGAAATATAAATACGAATACAGAAGTACTAACAATACACTCTCTAACGTTGCTATTCTCAATACATTTTTAACTCGATTGGTTAAATTTCAAATAGGTTTCGCTCTTTTGAAAATGGATTGGGATTGTTTGCGATCACAATCTCACACATTTACATAGTTAGCACATACATCTGCAATCGCTAGATCGACATCGGACTATCCATAAATCAAGTATAATTTGATTCGTTTTTAAATCTAAAATACCGAGATTGAAATATGGATCGTTCAATCTCAATCTAATGATCACCGATGTACTAACTGCATAAATGCGTGAGATTGTGTCCGTAGACAATTTCCCATTTATGTGGCCTAGTTTCACATAAATTTGGTGGAACTCATTAGAATCTCAACCAAAGAGTGTATTGCTAACATTTCTATATATTAATGGAATGTTGTTTAAGGATGTCATGTTTCAAAACTTAACTTGCTTATAGTCCTCATGTTTAGAGACCTTGACAAAACATTCTTTTTGTAGCCAGTGGGAGCACCAACAATGATAGTTTGGATGTGATTCCTCTTTGCATAGTCCAGAATTCCTCTAGAAATATCACTATCAATAATTATGGCTTCCTTAAGCTTTACCTGAATTGATGTTAATACCTTCAATGTTTCAACTAACACTAATATCATTTGATTAAATAATGAAGTTTACTAAAAAAATGTGTACATTAAGTTCAATAAAAATTTCAATTACTTACAACTTTTTCATTACACATTTGTCTCAAGGGATTGAAAACATTGGCTATATCTTTTTCGTCCGGGGGGGAAACATTGGTGCCCTCTGCAAGCATGACATAACAATGTGACATCAAAAAAATACCAAGCCTAAAATTTCTATTCAATGATGACCATAATTATGTGTAACATATAATTGATAAGTGATCATGAAAATATATTGAATAAATATTAGAAGGTACCTACGATGAGGAGTGCCTTTATGTTTAACATGGACTGCAATGATGATAGGATTATCAATATTATTTGTTGTCCAACGAAAGGCACGACCACTATTCTTGTGTTTGCCAACAGCCACCATGACGAGGTTTATATGTGGTTTATGGATACCACCGAAAGACATTATTCTACATATGATTTTTGCCACCAAGGTTAATTTGAATTCGCGATCACGTCTAAATCAAATATAATGCAATCGCGACAGTAAACTTTTTCTTCAACCTTGGTTGCAACAGCCACTACCACCTCTTCTCCTCCGCCGTGAGAGGGAGGATGAAGCTTGGTTGATTCCTTTTTCGGCTCCTCTTGCAGTTTGAAGATGCAAATGGAACCAGCCAAGCAACCTCTCATGGGGGAGAATTCAAACATAGGGACACAAATAATGATTCAATGTCACCCTCTATTTTTTCCTTCAATTTTTAGCTAATTTGATCTCTTCAAAGAAAAAAAAAACTATTTTGACCAAGTCTCTGTTTGAATGGAAAAGTTAATTTTTCTCTCACATTATTTATTTTTACGATGAATTATTATCTTATTCTAAATCTAAATTATAATTATTTAATACACAAATTATTGGTATAGTATAGGATTCACAAAATAAAAATTCAAGCCATTCAGTAATTTTTATCTATAACATATAATAAAGGGGAAATAATACACAATGAAAGGTTAATCTATAACAAGTGAATGATGTAATTGAGATATCACTTAATTGCCTTCCAAAATTCCACATGTCACATTGGACATTTTTGATTTTTGTGATTTTCTTTTTTTTTTTTTCATGAAAATTGAAAATGTAATAATCCGTTCAAATTTTAATAGAAGACATAATTTATTTATTTTTGAAAAAAATAGAAGACATATTGTTATTCCATGATTTGACAAATTCTGTATAAAATTGAGGTCATCTTTCTATGTGTGTGGACTCATTTCAGCCTCAATTTATCCTCCAACAATTGAGCTAAGTCATTATGTTATGTAGTTGATACTTGTAAGGTCTGGAGTTCAAACCCCAGCCACCACAAAAAAAAAAAACGATGATACTTGCTGGTTCAAATTTAAATTTTGGATTCCTCTTAATACAAAGTGTGTGTGTATATATTATTATGCTTTTGGATCTTGAATAATTTGTAGCACCGACACTTCTAATTAATGGAAGGTATCTCAAGTTTCGACACCAACACATGTGATTACATTCAATTAATTTATTTTTAAATGTCTTTGCCGATGTTGATGTGTCAATAACGTGTCCAATGTCGTGTCCAATTTCTTTTCTTTTCTTATTTTTACCAATGCTCATTGCCATCTCATATGTGGATGATTTATAGGTCGAATATTATATTTCATGCTTATCTTTTCTTATCATTTTATTCTTTGAAACTTGAATTTGTATCTATGTTTCTTTTTATGTCAAGAGGGTTATTTGTTACTGCTTATGATGCTTTTTGAGAAGACCTTGAATCTTTAGGGGTTAGTTTTGGAGCAAATAGACTAGGTAAGGCTAATGGGGAAAGATCCAAACAGATTGGAACTCTCCAAATTAGACTGGAAGCATTCAAGAGACAAGCTCATATTGACGGGTCATTCTTTGGTTTCATTCAATGAGAGAATGTGTGTTGAAAATAGTGGTGTGAAAAGATAATGTCCCTAACATTCTTCATGTTAGCAATGTGACATTTCTACAATTTCTTTTGATTTCCTTTGCATATTTTTCTTTGATTTACAAGATTATGCTTTAGTTATCTGGCATGTATTGATCATAATTAGCTACTTCGACATTGATCTGCAGTAACAGAACCGTACTGGATGCTTTTAATAAAAAGAACAATATAATGGATATAGTAGGAAAAATTACTCCAAACTTTTCTTCAGTTTTATAATTTTATTTAGTAGAACAATTATACTATATCTCTTTATTTAAGGAATATCTACTACTCAAAAGTAATATTTTCTTTTTACTCTCGTGCCAACCTAGACGCAAGTTAAGTATAAAGAAAATGATCATTTTTTCTTTTTATTGAAATATTTAAATGATTTATATATTTTTTTAAGTGTGTTGCTTAGGTGATTTATATATGTAGTTGTGACCATCCAAACATGGTCGGAATAAAAACTAGGTGGTATGTGGAAGCGTAAAATAAGATCCTAGGTTAAAAAATAACATTACTAAAAAATATGACGAAAAACCACATCATCTAGAGCCCGTTTTGATTAGGTTTATTTTGAGCTTATGCAAATAAATAAGTTTTTATCTATTATTTATAAGTTTGTAAATATAGTTAGTGAAAAAAGGTTTATAAAAAAACAATTTTTGTTAATAAAAACTTATAAATTAACATAATAGCTCATTTATTTGCATAAATTGTTTTACACAAACTCAAAATTAGCCTATTCCAAACTACCCCTAATATAATACAAAACATCCACAATAAAGTAGGATTGAGTGTTTTTCTCAATACTTAAGGATCTCTCAATCAATCTCACTCTCTAGTCTCTATGCTACGAGTACTTAGGTGGAAAAATTATCAATAAGCTTTCTCATATACACATTCACACAGAATTATAGATATACACACATAGATATATGTATTAAAAAAATATTATTGGATATATGAATATGCTAAATCTAGAAATCTAATTACAATGAATCTAATAGTTCAAAGATTTTCGATTAAAAAATGTATAGTTCAATTGATTATTATTTATTGATAAATTGAGAGTCTGGATTACAAACTCTTTTAGTTGAATCTCAAAGCCCCGAATAAATGCCCAATTGTTAGGTTGAATCTGAGATGGCGCCACATTAAGAAAGTGTAAGACGTCCATCTCAAATGCAGTAAAGGGGATCTTCACGCCAAATTCTTCTAAGACCACCAAGTACATGTGGTACATCTCATCTACCACGCCTTTGGGGCGTTGTATACAAACCTTCTCGACCGCACAAGGTGTGATAACCACATCCTCTTCATTCCCAGTAGACGAGATAGGATTCTTGCTTCGCCAATGGTCGATGCGTTGCATATCAGTATAAAAATAAAGGGGCTGGAGAATGTCCTCTGGGAAAACTTCCATCTCCGATTCACTTGAGGACATAAGACACAACACTTTCCCTTTATAAATCGGCTCTAGAGGAGAATAACGACAAATCTCTCTCCCTTGCGGAGATCCTGGTTTTTCATACAGGAAAACGTAATCAGAGTCGAAAGAGCTATCACTATCACTATGACTACCACTACTCGAAGAACTTATTACCTGATGACCAAAATAACCCTCTTCAAACACAGTCCAATTCACAGATCCGTTTGGCCTAGTAGCGTGTTTTATACTAGCACTAAATAGATTAGACCTATCCAATGAGTAACAAGAGCAATATCCCTACCCAATTCATCGCACTCTCTAATTAAAACCATAATTAAGTAACAAAATTTGAAAAGGAGTACAAGGATTTAATAAGAATCTGATTAAAATGAGAATAAAACGACGGAAGTGAAAAATGACAGCTTGCGACGCCCAAGAGAAGTACGACAAAAACCTAGCAGAAATGAAGGAGACAAAGTGAAAATGAGAGGGCAAACTGATGTTAACACGTAAGGGACAACGAAAAGTCATCAGATTTGGACTGTCCAAAAATAACGAGGAATGAGTACGCCAAATTCCCATTTAAACAAAGGAACTCACCTTGGAAGAAGAGATGGACCATTCGCCTCACAAATTCACCAATACGCCTTCTATCAAAGCTCGTGCTTGGGGGGCTTGTGGACTATCAAACACACTCCTAGAGGTTAGGAATCCCCCTGCAAGGGCATAATCACCCTCAGGGGGTCACCATTTTACAGACATCCGAAAAACACAAGACGACTTGTAGAAACCCTCATAGAATTCACCACTTCGCCTTATCCCAAGACTCGTGCTTGGGGGGCTGTGGACCGCCAATATATTCCTAAGGACCTAGGAGTTCTCCAAATGGGCCTAAGAACCCTCCAAAAGGGCCAAGGCGCCCTCCATAAGGTTCCCTGCGCCATAGGCGCGCCCTTCAGTTGGCCCTGCCTTAGCTGGCTTCTAGAAGCATCTAGGACAAGGCGAAAAGACCTAAAGCCCAGCTCGCTTGGGGTTTAAGTCACGCTAAAACAAGCCCACAATAGGCTATAAATACCACCCTTGTGATCAATCTCAAGGTATCTCATAAACAGTCTACACCCTAGATACTGTTATTGTACTCCTGCAAGTAGGGGTGTTCGCGGTACGGTTTGGTTCGGTTTTGAGCATAAAAGTCATCCAAACCGCGAGATAAAAAAGGATGCGGTTTGGTTTGGTTCGGTTGATTTTTAAAAAGTCATTCAAACCAAACCAAACCAAACCAATGCGGCTTGGATTGGTTCGGTTTGTGCGGTTTATTGCGAGATAAAAAAAAAATTACACTAACTCTAATATTGCCAACTTGTTACAAAATAAACATAGGACATTTTATTTTGTTGTTTATATGATAAAATATTAGGTAAAACTTATATCAAAATAGGTAAAATAGGTAAAATTAAGAAGAAACATAAGGATGAAACAAATTATTTGGAAGTAAAGGAAACAAATTCATCATTGGAAATGAAATGAAAGAGATGAAAAGGAATTAGAATCGAACCTGATGGTGCAACAATGGAAAAATTGAATCGAAAGAGATTATTCTTGAGCTATGTAATTGAGCTAGTACATGTTTAAGTAATATTCATTATTCTTGCGGTTTGGTTTGGTTTGGTTTGGTTCGGTTGCTAGATGCAAACCGCAAACCGAATCGCGCGGTTCAGTGCAAAAGTCATCTAAATTCATCCGAACCAAGTGCGATTTTTTGCGGTTTCGGTTTGGATTGGTTTGGTTTGCGGTTTTTTTATTTGTTTGGTTCGGTTATGAACATCCCTACCTGCAAGTACAGTTGATTTTAGAAAATGGGGGATCAAAAGTTAACAAATTTAAAAATAAGGGATCAAAATTGCATTCAAGCCTTTTTATTAAGTATAAAGAAAATAATCAATTTTTTTATTAAAATACTTAAATGATTTATAATTTTTTTTAAGTGTGTTGCTTATTTGATTTATATATATATATATGGGGAATGGTAATGCACATCCACTCAAAAATTAGAAGGTGTGCATTAGCATTGTACACCTTTATGTTTTGGACTAAAAACCAAATAACCCTTTTGAAAAACCACCTAATTTAATGGGCAGTAATGTAATTTTGTTTTATTTATTTTTTCTCTCCTTACATTACAATAAACGAATCATCCATGTCAAAACAAACATCTTACCATCGGCTTCTTCGCCAATTCTTGTAATTTGTATGTTGAGGAATTATTTAACTGTGCAAAAGCATGAAGTAGCGCAACAAAAAAGGAACTACTCCCTCCGGTCTCAAATATAAGAAAATATTCATTTTTTAGGTTCATTCAGTAGTTAATGTATCTGGTCTACACTGCAAAGCAGATACATTAATTATTCAATGAACCTAAAAAAAAATCTTTCCTTATATTTGAGACCGGAGGGAGTATTTCACAAGGCAAAGATTGAACGCATGTTAAGATTGGAAGATAACACATACTTTGCTTTTCAAAGTTTAAGTGACTAGAAATCATAGTTTTGGTTACTTTTAGGGTTTGTTCAAAATTAGATTAATTAGAGTTTAGCAAAAGGTGAAGAAAGAGCAAATAACAACATTAATTTTTTTCTTTCATCAGAATTTGATAAATTAAAATATGTAAATGAGGAAGAAAGCCATAACAAGAGGAAAAAAAAATCTGCTTTAAGCTGGCAGAGACATGGTAGAGAGGAAGAACCGAAGAAGGAGAAGGTGTGCTTTTTTTTCTCTTTCTTTTCCTTCACTCCAATTAATGGAGAGAGAGTGAGAAATGAGACACCACAATTAATAAGGATGAAGAATTACATTACTGCCCATTAAATTAAGTGGTTTTTCAAAAGGGTTATTTGGGTTTTTAGTCCAAAACATAAAGGTGTACAATGATAATGCACACCTTCTAATTTTTGAGTGGGTGTGCATTAAGATTTCCCATATATATATATATATATATATATGAGTTTTGTTAGAAGACACATTTTATAAAGGTGTCTTTTAGCAAGTTATTCTATGAGCAAGTTATTTTATGTAGTTGTGACCATCCAAACATGGTTGGGATAAAAAATAGGTGGTATGCTGTCATACCCTAATTTTTGACCTAAGATGTCACTGACACGTGTCGTTGGACCCTACATTCATACGCCGTCTGACCCTGATCGATCTCTGATTTTCAGTGTAAAATTCGGCAGAGAGGTATTTTAAAATACCTCATTTTTTGTTCCGAGTCGAGCCCTCTTCTCTCTTTATCTTTATTTCTTTTTATCTTAATTCCATCTTTTATTTAAATTTTTAATTAACTTTAAATTTTGTCTATAAAAATCTTTACTTTCTTTTTAATTAAACTTTAAAATACCTCATCTTTTTTTATTACTTGTTTCGGTCTTCATCTTCTCTTTTTAGTTTTATTTTTGTCCATATCCAAGAAGTTAGTCCAAATCCAAGTCAGACGCCAATCCAACAAACAACTCTCAACCTCATCCGCATCAATCCAGGAACAGCCATACCCGTTTTGCTTTCATCCCAATCCAGAAGCACAGATTTTGTGCCTCTCCTCAACAAACCCTACTTCGTAAACCCAACACTATAAAATAAGCCTGCAAAACACAAGTTAGGGGGACCGAAAAATTGCACAACAAAACCTGCAAAACAACCAGAAACCAGAGAACAAAATCAAAACCGTAACACAACATCACACCAGTCACATAAACCCAAATCAAAACCGTAACACAACACGAATCCGAATCGGTTCCAACAACAACAAACCGGCGCGGCTCAAACCGTCACACCAACACGCATCAACACATCACAGATCGGACATATCGACCCAGACAACTCAACAACACAATCAGTCGTGAAGAAGCCAGACAAAGGGTAGAACTGAAAGAGCTTTCCAAAAGGGTAACACTTTTTTATTTTTTAGATTTAGCCTATATTTCTCCTTTTTTGGTTGTTTTGAGATGAGAAATAGGACCAGAAGAGGGAGTAGATGAGATTGCACAAAAAAATAATATAAAAAGTAGATCTAGGGTTCCGACGCGGCAGCGCCGCCGTCGGTTGGCCGGCCGGCCGCCGCCGGAACCCCACCTTACCTCCACCGGCGAGGATGAAAGAGAACAAAGAGAAGGAGAGAGCTCTTATCTGTTTTGTGATGGAAGAGAGAGAAAAACCAATGGAAAATGAAAAAAACTTGTCCCACACCATTTTTATACTACTGGGTCGACCCAATTTAGTTGACCCTAACCCTTTAGCAAACCGACCCGGTTCGGTTCTCCCTTAGGCCCAATAGCGCGTCCCTTCCCTTTTCCTGTTAAGCCCAACTCATTTCTGCTTACTTTCTGCACCCCCAGACTTACTGTCTGCACGCCACCTGCGTGCATCTTTATTTTATTTCTAGGTTATTCATTTCCTATGCATTTTGTTTCCATAGTATATTATTTCGCAGCATCTCATATTTTTATCTTTGTTTCATGCATTTTAAATTACCCTTTGCATTTTACTTTTTCTTTATCATCACATTTTTGTTTATTTTGCTACTTATTATCATTCATGTATCTATTTTATGCCATTTAATTTTTACTTGCACAAATTTTAGGATGTAAATAGGTCTTTATGTAAATTATTTATTTTTCCGTCATTTATTTTCGGCAGACTTTAGAATGTATATTTAGGTTTATGTAAATTTATTATCCATATTTATTTTTCCGCAGACCTTAGCATGTATCATAGGTTTTATGTAATAGTTGTAGGTAGTTGTAGGTGCATGTGTGCGTGCGTGGGTGTATGCCTTACCTTTTATGCTTCTAGCTTAGGTTAATGGTCTTTGTGGTGATCCAACGTCGCCACAAAGTACCTACACTTTTATTTTCTTGCTCCGATAGTTTCATTTTTAGTCCTATTATTCAAAAAAACAAAAAACATGCAAATAACAAAAACATCAAAAATATTTTCATAAACAAACCTTTACTCCCAAAGTCAAGTGATCCTTTTATTTTTTATTTCTTCCATAAATCAAAATTGCAATCTACATTATTCATACCTTAAGTTATTTTCTTTCAACATAAAAAACACAAACAAATACTCATTTGCCGCCTTGGCTTTCTTTCATTTTAAAACCTTTTTCAAAACTAATAAAAAACACAAAACAAATCAAACGTCAATTTTTACCCCGAACTAAGAGGTTTTGATCCCTCACGGGTACGTAGGCAAAGGACACTCGTCCTTCCAAATCAATAAAAAATGTAGATAAGTAGGTCTCTGTTTTTCCTTTACCACTTTAATTCCTCTTTTCAAAACAAGCAAGTTATAACACATTAATTAAATAAAACCAAGAGGTTCCCGTAGAGTACTACAGACATAAAGGGTACTAATACCTTCCCTTTGTGTAACTAACCCCCGAACCCAAAATCTCTTCAAAGGGGTATTTCGAACTTTTTTCCCCTTTTCTTTTAAAATTAAATGTTCAGTCGTGAAATAAAATAGTGAGTCAAACGCTAATCAAATAGCCTTGACCTCCAAAAAATGACGCGACAGAAATGGTAACTTCACTGGGGACCTCCTAAGAGGGTTGAGCCTAACTTGGCTTTATTTAAACTATTGTGCTATAACTTGCTTAAAAACAAAAATAAAAGATGGAAATAGGTGTACATATTTTCTTCCTTCTCCTTTCCTCTTTCGCACGTGAGTGGTGAGATCATAAGTCCTACACCCGGACTTGAGGGAAACATAAGATAGGAGTGGTAGAATCATAGTGACATTCCGAGAGTATTCTCGTGTTTTGGAATATGTGATATAACCACACTTAGCGGAGGATCTTGAAGTGGTATATGTCGGCGTGTGTTGTCACGTCTAGACCTTATTACTTTTAAGTATCCATCGAAGCTAAGGACCTTTA
>Ga0315913_1005061_pt1 | contig 15999 bp, 8 predicted proteins | sample MpolsnodulesMG_FD_207736 | JGI IMG/M metagenome (GOLD analysis project Ga0315913, IMG submission 207736) | Medicago polymorpha root nodule microbial communities from Los Angeles, California, United States - small nodules | ecosystem: Host-associated > Plants > Roots > Nodule | place: USA... | reverse complement strand
GGACAGCACCAGCACCAATTCTGAACATGTTTGTAACATGGATAGTCATTTTAAGGACAATATTAATCTTCCTAGCTTTCATCCTTGTGTTTTTATGATTAAGACTCCCTTAGAAGGGACTTCTTACGAGCCTCCGCCCTCAAAATCCAAAATTCCATCATTTAGACCCTTCTTTTCATGGTGCTAATGCAATCCGAATTACGTAATCCGGACAGCACCAGCACCAATTCTGAACATGTTTGTAACATGGATAGTCATTTTAAGGACAATATTAATCTTCCTGGTTTTCATCCTTGTGTTTTTATGATCAAGACTCCCTTAAAAGGGACTTCTTACGGGACTCCGCCCTCAATATCCAAAATTCCATCATTTAGACCCTTTTTTTCATGGTGCTAATGCAGTCCGGATTACGTAATCCGAACAGCATCATGGGCATTTTTGAAAATTTTATAGGGCGTGCGAGAAGGCAACAAGGTGGGAAAAGTAATACTCTAAGATTTATGGTTAAGGGTAATGAGTCCGTCAAAACATAACAACATCTCTGATGTGGTTTTTTACTTAAAAGAAAGAATGGATACAGGTTAGCTAACAGACAACTATATAAAGACTATCTCTAATCAGCAACTAACGAGTCATGCGATTAAAATGACTAATAAAATATAGACTTATTTACACAAATTTGGTTCCTCTATTTTCATCATTTTGCGAAATTGGTTCCCCTATTTTAAAATTCAAAAATTTTGGTCCCTCTATCAAATATTTTGTCTAAAATATTGTGATATGATATGTTTTAAATTAAGTTTTTGAGGGAATTTTTTTACAATTTGATCGATGTTGATCTTTTTCTATCTTCATATCATATTTCAAGACATTTAAAATTTATCACATCACATTTTTATACTTCAAAAATATAATGGAGGGACCAAAATTGTTGAATTTTAAAATAGGGGGACCAATTCTAGGAAAAAAAAGTGAAAATAGTGGGACCAAAACTGCAATTAAGCCTAAAATATATATAAGTTGGTATCACCTTTCAAAAGAAGTAATATTGTTATTAACACTACCTTTTGTATAATGATGCAAAGTTAAAGTTAGTGGGACATATTTAAATACTTTTCATTAGAGTCTCTATTAGTGTATTATCATTGGAGTCATTGAATCTTTAATATGTACTTTTATTAAAAAAAAAAACGATAAATAAATGATGTGTACACGTGTAGTTCATTTAAAGAGTTTTTATTAGTTTATTACTGTTGTAGATGCTCTAAGGGCAATGAAGGAAACAACATTATTATTTTTTGTTGCATTTGGTTTCTAATTTTTCAACTTCATGACGGGAAATACTTATATGAAACAACATCAAATCAAAATTATTTAGGCACATACTCATTAAAATATCTATCATTTAATTATTTTAAAAAGATATATTATTTTTATCTTTTTTCTTTCATTACTTTTATTTTTATGTATATGTGTCTATTTATATACTTCACGGTATTTTGATCATTTTATAAGGCACTTATAAAAATTATAAATATTTTGTGTATGTGGGTGTATATTACACCTTGAAACAAAGAGTAAAAGAAGATTATATGATGGATATAATAGTTAGATAGTATAATAGGAAGAAAGATGGAGAAAAAAAACCATAATTTGAGTAAGTGTATGAAATTTAGAGGTGTCTATCTATATTATGTATAAAGAAAATAACATATTGTCTCTTTTGGATTGACTTTTTCTTTTTTCAAAATTACCATTAACTTTCAATACAAATATCACATATAACAAATGGATAAGAATAAATTCAAATATTAAAATAAAAGTATAACAAACATGATATGAGTATATATATGTCCAAAAAAAATTTCCTTTATCATTTTAAAGTATAACAAACTAGATGAATATATCTACACATACTTTTCCATTATCTCAATTATACTCTTAAACAACTTTTTCTATAATAAAGATTGGTGTTGGTGTCATTAAAAAAAATAATATTATATTTTTTTGTTATATCGTTGGTGTTGTTGAAACAGATAATCATGGTTAGTTTAGTTTGTTATAACTTGAAAACCACACACTTTTATATGTTTAGTTTTAATCAAAACCAAAATTTCATTAATAAAACACCGTTCATAATTTTCAAACGTCAGTCTAATAAATAAAGCGGAAAAACGGGAACGTGAGTGCCCGACTTTTCGCTAATTTATCATAAAAATTATAGCAACTGTGTTATGAAACACACCAAACCGGCAACAATATGTGTGAATTGTGGTTTTTACTTTTTGTAATTTTTTTAATGTAAATGATGAATTTTGTAACACAAAATTTGAGTTGTTTCATTAACCAATTTTATAATTTCGTTAACCACAAAATGTATGTTTTTTTTTTGTTGAAACAACCACAAAATGTATGTTGTTAACCACTTTTTTAGCATAATTTCATTAATCACTTAGACTATTTTCTTAACCACTAAAATGCATAGCATTAACTACTTATTTTACTTAAATATATGTAGTTCAGTCATTTTTTTTAAGTTCATTCTCCTTAGGAAGCTCCTCTCGTTGCCTCTTCTTAGCCCTTGTGCTCTTTAGAGGTTGAGTAGTGACCTCTTGTCGAGACATTCATTAACTGAGCTCACGGACACACTCCCCATATGACATTGAGCATTTTTATTATTGCTTTTCAAAGATTTAAACGTAGTGTAACACACCTACTCATTATTGGACCTCACCACAAGCTCGCTCAAATCTACGTTGATCATGGTTTTTGCGGTTGCTAGGACTGGTCAACCCAGAAGGAGGAGACATCCAAAGTCTTCTTTCACATCGAATATCACCAAGTCTACCTAGAAATTGAACTTGTATACACATATTAGTACATCTTCAACTACACCATATGGGTGCTTGACGGATCCATCGGCAAATCCAATAGCCATCTCAGACAACGGTTTTGAAGTCCAACTACACCATATGTTATGAAGTGCTTGAAAAGGTCTCCCAAATTATACATGCATATTATGTATGTGGGGTAACCTAAGAAAATCGGTAATTGTTAAATGCTGCTTGATGTTTATCAAATGATGACCGTGGCATTTTTGAGTAAAAACATATTGTAGCCAAGACCCAAGGTTTAGGGTTCAAACTTTTAAATTTTAATTATATACATACCCTCCTCTACACGATTTTAAGTTATAATATCGTTGAATAATCGATTAATTATGAATGTTGTCAACCATGTCTCTCTTAATATAAATTACGAGAGAATCGTTCATCCATTCATCCTCTATTTGATTACACAATTTAGTCTTTATATTATTCGATCATTAGTAAGAGTTGTGACATTTAAATCTCAGACTTTGTTAATTTACGCTACAGAGCAAATGATCAATTTACTTAATATTATAATATTACAATACTAGCCATTCACCAAAACAAATGTGTTGTCAAGACAATAATATTATACTAGCCATTCACTAAACTAGTTAATAATATGCCACAAGATCTTATAATAAGTGAGAGTTAGTGAAAGTGTGATGTTGTGCAATGTTTAGATTTGAGGGGATTCAACATGAGAAAAACATAACAATCTGAATGTAAAATTAAGAATTGAGGGGGAGATCACTTGAACTCCCTGAGCTCTATGTAGGTCCACCGGTGAGTAAAAATGGTTTGAGACCTATATATTGTTTCAGCACTAAATATTGGAAATATGGAGGAGAAATTTTAAAACAAATAAATATATGTACAGAGACGGAACATAAAAAAAATCAAGCTATTTCGTTGAGTTGCGATTAAATTCAAACTAATTTGTTTATTGTGACCACTAATTTATTTATTCTTTTTACAGGTAATATATTCAATATATGGTTGGTAAAAGGATGTAGTTCTGCGAAAACAAAAATTATATCTACTTTTTTTCCGTGAGCCGTGGCCATTACAATTTACAATTGCCCGCTAACAGTTATTTATTTTTTTTAAAAAAATATATGTATTTTTAACCATAGTTAAATGGATATTTATCATTATTTGCTAGACTAACTGCTAACTAAAGCTAGTTAATTCCTCAATTAACTATGGTTAAGTATGTCTTGCAAAAATAGGCCTCTAATAAAAAAGTGACGTGGCACAAATTGTGTGTTTTTTTTATTAAAGGCCTATTTTTATACATCATTTTTTAATTATGTCTTGCAAAAATAAAGATTAAGTATGTCTTATGACACCACTTAAATCAATTTGTGCCATGTCACTTTTTATATTTAATTATTTTTGCTGCAGCTGTAATGTTAGCCGAAGGTTGTGTCACTATAACCTTACTTGGTGTTGTTCAATGGGTTATGGACATGAGCTTTAGTTTGGTGTTGTTCTATGGGTTATGGATCTGGTGTTGTTATTGCTGCATGTGTTAGTGTTTCATTGTTCTTTCACTGCGTCGTCGTAGTTATCTCTTTTGGGTTGCCATCGTTGCAAGAGTCATGGTGGTTGGTTGTTCTAGCAAGCACGATTAACACTCTTCCATAGCTGGTCTTGATGAGTCGACGTCGTCAAGATGTTGGTTCCATATTTGCGAGTCGTGCATTTTTCGATGTGGTGTTGTTGCGTAGTGTAGACTTTTTAGGTGTGATGTTCCAAATTCGTGAGTCTTGCGTATTTTGGGTGTTTCAAGGTGGTGGTTGTTGCCTGGTGGTGACTTTTTGGGTGTGGTGATGATGATTGTCGTTGTTGTTTTGAGTTAATGGTGTTGCGAGCAGTTGTTGGTGTTGTTAACGCAAGGTGATAGTTGTTGGTGTTGGGCTGGGGGTTGGAAGGATAACCAGTGTTTTTTTGGTGTTTCAAATTGGTGGTTTTTGCGTAGTGGTTACTTTTTGGGTATGGTGATGATGATAAGGAGCATGTGGATGTGTTTTATGTCTTAGCGTTGTATTTGTTTTTTTTTCTTCTAATGTTTGCTCGTGGTAACCTCTAATCTAGGTTCATCTCTGTCGATGCTAACTCTTGCCGATTTTGGGTTGTTTTTTCGATAGGCTTGTGGTTCGAGATCAGGAGTTAGTGTCTAGCTTCAAGCTTTGGTGTTGGTTATGGTGCCCTCTTCAGTAGACCGAGATTTGAGAGGTGCCTTAGTGATTTGTTTTAGGAGTATAGAGGATAGATCGCTTTTGCTTCGAGATTGGGAGTCAATTTCTAGAAGAAAGTTATCTGGGCTTCTTATGGTGTCTTCTTCGGTGGATTGGGGATAAGTTGGTGGTGGAATCCGAATGTATTGGAATACGTATTTTTCGGATGTTTATTGGGGCTCAATTGTGGAAAAGAATGTCAGCTGTTGTTATAGGGTTTTGCTTGGTTTTTTTGAGGTTTTTGGTACGAGTAGCGGAATATAGGTGTTTGGAACTTGTTTTGTGGTCATTCATGATGGAGTTTGAGGTTTTGGCTCAACTTTGTTTTATGCAGCTATGTGGGGGTTTGACGTTGATTTTTGGAGTTAACTTAGGTATGGGTGGTTAGTTTTTATTGATTTTGGTGGTAGTCTTCGGTTGGATGGTATATTTAGTGGTGCTTTGATGTATGAGGTGTAAGGGTTTTCCATTGGGTGTTCCGCCTATATACGAAACATTTTGTTATGTTCTTTATGTTTTATCACTCCATGTTTTTCTTGAGCAGAGACTAGTTTATCAATAAATTTTGTCATTCAAAAATATATTTAATTATTTAAATAAATTTAAATTTTGAATTACTTTAGCCTTATGGACAGGTGCCTATTTTTTCTTATAGATACTAAAGGATTCACCATCAATTTGGTATTATTCAAGGAAATATTTCAATCTACATTTTTTTTATAAATAAAAAATATGTTAAAGAAGAGAAAGAAAGAACATAAACATAGGTCAAGATCGAACATGCATATGATCAAGATCTTTACTTAATTGGATTTCAAGAGCTGAGAATTTGAGATAACTTCCCAATGTTATGAGCTTCTATCAACCGCCAATGATAGGCTTATTGGTTCCATCTAGCTTGAAGTGAGATTTGAAGGATGTGGTTTTCCTTTCTTTTTTTTAGTTTCTTCCCGTTGTAAATATAAGATAAGTTAAGGTCTTTTATAAAGGAAACTTAGGAGTAGTACTTGGGTGACATTGTGGTTGGTGACATCAGTGATATTGGCCAACCACAATGTCACATATTTCTTTCTTCTTTTTCTTTCACAAGATTTTTTTTATTGTTTTGTACACTTGTAACATTGTGGTTGGTAATGTCACCAACCACAATGTCACCTAAATATTGTCCAAAATCTAGTCCGTAAATTTAAATCTACCACAAATATTTAGATTCATTTATTATTATTTTTTAAATATATTTTTTATTAATACTATTTTGAAATATGAAAATTAACATTGAATATATTTCAACACAAAAAGTATTTTAGTAATAGTCACACGTATTTAAAACAAATTTATTACTACAACAATAAAAAAGTTTGAATGACAAAATTCATTAATAATCAAGTCCATACTTACGACAAACAGAGACCGTTAAGACATAAACTACAAAGTAAGAACATCACATATAGACACATTCATTGATCTTAAACATTAATAAAAAAACAAACCTCTAAAACCAAATCAACACCAAAATCAACATAAACAAAAAACCGAAGGAGTGTGCTTTATCTGCATTTCAAACTTATAATCATGCAATGATGACTAATGATGGGCAGAATTAAGGTCATCGCCACTTGTTGATGGTTTTTGGTCGAACAAGTTGAGGGTGCATGACGAACAAAAGACAATAGTTATTTTGAGTAATGTAATACTAATACCAATAATACCAATTACAATAATAATACCAATTACAACCAGTAATGTAGTACTGTTGTTGGTTGACCCTTTCTTTTCGTCTCCTGAGTTGTCCACCGTCTTTGGGGAGTAGTATTTCTCTTTCCTCGGCTTGATCAAACTGCACTCAATTTCGAGCACATTTCAATTATTAGCTCATGATGGGATGATGATTTAATAACTAAAAATTGTTCCCAAAATCATAATTGATTGAAAAAATGAAGGAAAAAATATAGAGTCATGTTTTTACCAAATTATCCTTGTTAAACATTAATTTACCATTATTATATATACAAAGTCAAATATAATGGCTTGATACAAGTGGAAGAATAAATTACGAGATTAAAACTGAAAATGACGTCTATTTTGATAATTCTTTTTTCTTTTCAAATGTTGCATATCATTGAGATGAACACTTTTAGATATGGGAATGCTACCTTTTGTGGCAGAAAATTTTAGCTTACACTTCATGTTATAAGTTGTTTTGCAATTTTCACACATATTAAAAATGTAGTTAGTTAAATATCGGAGTGAGAAATTATAATTGATTTTACAAAAAAGTATATTTAAAAAGATTAAATTAATCCACCAAAATTAACATCAAGAAAAATTAAACATTATAGTTTAAAAAACAATATACTCCAAGATTTCAAGTAACGCCATCCGAACAACTCAAATCGGTTAACAAAATTATTTCTCAGGAATAATATGAGAAAAATATATTAAAAGAATTGTGAGAAGACACACTAATAAATAGTGAAATGTATTAGTAATAGGAAAATAAAAACGTTAATGATGCATTATAAAATAAGGAGAATGTTAACTAGTGCCCCAAATATATTGGTTAAGCATCCAAAATAAGTAAGTTTTTATGAAAAAGTTGTGTAATCGTTACTTACTCAAAAGTAACGTCTTATAGGCAAAATTTCTATTAGTAGATTCTTTAATCAATGCCCGCACCGATTAGTGAGACCCATAAAATAGTAAAGATGAGTGGGCATAGGAGTGCTACCTTTTAGGGCAGAAACTGATGAGGTAATTAGTACTACTAGAGGAACAAATTCCCTGAAAGGTTTTAGTGGCATCGACACTAGCCTGAGGACATAAGTTGGTGAAGAACTTCGGGTAGCAATGCTTGGAATCCCCAAATGGCCGGCACAAACTTCTACAAGCAATGCAATCTCTCCCATTCATCACTTTCAGCTTCGTTGGACACACCTCATTCAAGTCCACCACACAACCAACCGTCCTACATTCCCCAGCGCCGTTTCCAACTTGAGGCTCAACCATCATCGGTAGGTTGTAACCTTCAACAAGGCTGACCCGGAATAAATCAACTCCACTGGAGCCATTTAGGTTGAGCTTTGCAAGTGTCGCTGGTGGAGCGGCCTTTCCACCATCACATTCTACAGTGGAGGCACAGTTGCCGGTGAGACAAGAGAACTTGCCGTTGGAGTCGTGGGAGCATAGGGTCCTCCCCCATACACGGACGGACCAGGAAGAGGGCATAATGAGGATATTGGACTCGCCCGATGGAAGAGCGAAGCCGGTGGTGGAGAGCAATGATGTACTGGTGCCGGATAATAATCCCGGCCAAACTGTGTAGTTGCACTTGTTGACGATAGTGAGTGTTGTTGAGTACGAACCTACAAATTAAAAAACATAACATAGCATCCTATTAGATCGAAGTGTAGTCAATAAGATTTTTTTATAAGCAATGAGAAAAGAAGCACATGCACTTTTAAAAACAAGATAACATGACGAGCGATATATGTTAAGGATAATGTTTGATAGACACCCTTTTTTTCATACACACATTGTACCACTCTGATGTGAGAGTGTGTGAGAGACAATAAATGTGAGTTTTTTTGTTTGTGCGAAGACCACATGAATACATGTTACAATTGTGTGTGGGTGTATAAGTGGTACATGTCACGTAAAGTGGTCTATGTATCACTGCTAGTATGTTAATGGAATGAATGAGTTGCCACCTGCTGCTGGATTGCGGAACAGAAACAGGGTGAACAACACATTGGTAGCAAATTGAGTTGTAGACAGCATAGTAACGTTGCTGTGATTGTATGATACTCGTTGTTGAGTTTTAAAGTTGGTTGACATAAAGCTACCGAAGACAACGTGTGTGTGTCTATATATATATATATATATACTCACCAACAAAGGGTGACTGGTTCCTCCAGAAAGACAAGAAAAGAAAAAACACGGTTAGATATACCGTTAGATATACGGTATAGATAAATGATCCTTTCTAGGAAAAACAAGAGTATACATTTGTTTTTTTTTATTGAAAAATGTTTAGGTTAACTGTTTCTTAATATAAATGAGAATTTTTTTTTTGAGCAAATAAATGAGAAAATTTTATTAACTCTTAATATTTGAACATCATTAAATTTTATATGTCCATTTAATACCTTATTTTCTTTTTTATCTTTTTTTTTTATCACATCGCCAATATATTACATCATCCTCTCTATTTCTTTTTCTATTAAGGTGTCAATTGGATTTGGATGTTCAAAATATTCTCCTAATTATAAATTTAAAGATTTAGTGTACCGATACACTCAGAATTTTTAAGTGTATCGATCAAACTTCTACGGTATACTTGTAAATTAAGGTGTACCGGTACTCTTGATTTATAAATCTATAAATTAACAATCATTTTATAAAATTAAGAGTTGAGTGTCGATTTTTATATTTTAGAAAATATTAATTTATAAGAAAAAACATCATTTCATAGTAAGAATCAAACTAATTTTTTTTTTACATTTTATCGTAAAAAATAATCAATATTCTTTATTGTGAGTAATAAAATTTACAATAAATAAATAAATTTTATCTTGCATACCCTTTCGGTAGTTAAGATTTATATATTATAACCGTAAATGATAGAAAATAATTTACTTTTTAAAAAATAATTCATTTAATCATTAATTTAAAGATTTAGTTATTAATATGAGTGTATCATAAAATTTGTGAACAATAATTTTATGTTACGCTCAAAAATATAACCCCCTACAAATACTATATGGTACAATGTGATAAGATGTATGCGTAAAATTATTTTATGTTGGAATCTATATTACAATTGAACTCAATTGAAGTTCTGTCCAAAAAAAACTCAATTGAAGTTATAATATAAGTAATTTTAGGGGGTTATGTATAAGTTTTTTTTAGGAGTTGGGGTTATATATAAGTAGTAAATCGGACTGAATATATGCGACTATAATTGTATTAATATGTTTAGCTGTTGCATTATTTATCAACAAGGAATGACAGAGACATTCTCTTTTAAACACTCATACTAAGACCATCTATAATGAGGAGTCTTTCCACTATTAAGCACCATCGTAAATAGGCACCCTCTTTGTGACACCAATGAATATGATGCTTTTATATATAGGCATCCTCTCTCCTATTACTCATGGGTCCACGCGTACAATTAATTCTATTATATATATATATATATATATATATATATTTAGTTATTGTATTATTTTGGTATTAAAAAATAATTATATAATAGTTGTAAATAATAGTTGAATTTGATTCCTTAAAAAAAATAGTTGAATTTGAATTTGCTTGTAGCATAGCCGTTGCAAATTTTAGTTGACATTTCTTGTATTCAATTACTCTTTAAAAAAATTGTACTTAATTACCTTATTTTTTCCATTATTTATTTTATATTGTCTTTTTAAGTTTTAACTTTTTCTTGAATTATTAATAAAAATAAAATAAAAATGTTCGTTTTTTAATAATTTATAGTTAAATTATTTCAATATTTTAAAATTGTATAATTATGAATGACTATAAAAATTATTGTTAAAATGTAATGATATAGAATTATTGCTGGGACCAAATTAATAATTATTTTGAGGTGCTGAGTTGGAGAGATTGTGTGTTTATTACGTATTATTTATAAAATGAACGACGTGTACAATTGGGACCCATTTAAGCAATCAAATGGGGTGCTGCATTGTGGATGGTCTAACACTTTTTCATTTATTAGATGAAGTTAATATATGTTTTACCACTTTAAGTGGAACCTATTTCTAAAGTGTCAGACTCACCTTAATTTAAACCAATAAAAAAGTAAGTGTTTCAGAGAATGTTGAAAAGAGAGTTTCACTGCCACTACTCTTTATCAAAATTGCTAGAAAAAATATACTACACAAGTGCTCATGCCATTAATTAGACTATTCCAAAAAAGTCTTTGCATCTCAAAAACAACACGCCTGAGAAAGAGCATTTATATGCCGGTGTCTCATTATACGTTTAATATAGCCAAGCAAGGATTGCCCTACTTAGTCAAAAATAATAAGAGACCTCTTCAAGACAGAAGTATAACTAAGCAACGAACTGGGCTTCGGCCCTCTTTCATCGTATAAAGAAAAGTAACGAACAATGAAATGAATTTTTTTTATAAATGATATTTTTAAAATATAAAAGTCGACACATAATTTTTGATTTTATAAAAATTATCGGTAAATTATAGATTTAAAAAATACCGATACACCTTGTTTCAGACCGGTTAGAAGGCCAATTCTGTAATGATAGGTGGACAAAATGTCTACCGACCTAAGGCACATTGTCTGAAAGACCATACCAAACAGTATGGCTTGCCCCACTAGAATGTGCCCCCATGCATCAGGCACTGTACACGCGTCCCTCAGCAGACACGAATAAGGTGTCGTATCACACGAAGACAGTTATTTCTCACGCGCGCTTATTTAAGGGTGACCTGTTTCACATTCAACATATGATTCACTTTCCCACACTTTCTTACACACTCCTCTCATTTTCCATACTGACTTGATCGTCGTAACGCTAATGTACCCGCAAGCACCTTTTGTCCCACAATGAGATTTCTTCACCACGGTATTGGAGCACCGTGATGTTTCCGTCGTCATCATCCATCCTCATCGGACATATCAGACCTCATTTTGCAAGTGCATTATAAAAATTTCCAATTTTTTTTTTATGAAAATATAACAATGTACCATAGTTGTAAAATATTACCGCCACGATCTAAAATTTCAGACCCGTCCCCGAGGCAAGTTGAAGTTTTAAACCTGCCATCACTAACTAGAAATATGATCACAGATACAAATAATATATTATACAAAAATGCACATAAATCAATATTTTTAATAATGATAATCATTCTTTTTATTTCCATTTCTACTTTTTTTTCTTCATTGGTGAATGTGCATAAACCATTTACACTTGTTAAAGTGATTATATTGTTGGGTCATGAGAGGAGTCTAAGAGACCGTCCACATCGAGGCTAGAACAACCACACAGGTAAGAGAGACGTCACACTCTTACCCAAAACCTTAAGGTTATGAGTTTATGGATCTTCTTACTTATAAGTGTTTAACCTTTACCTTTCTAACCGATGTGAGACATATAACTCACACTTGCACACAACACTCTCCCTCAAGTGTGAGTCCATCAATTCATCATGCTCCTCCCTCAAGCGAAAGCTCTAGCTTGCTCGTATCGCCGTTGCTGGTATTTGGACTTATACAGTATCTTGTTGAGGCTCTTTGCAACTTGTCAAAGATACAAGTATACATCAAATTGCAGATGATAGTGGAACCATGGTTGCCGGTCAGCAATTTGACGTATTAACGTAGTCACTACATATTTAGCCGATATATCAAGATCGGACAAACTAGAGTTCCAGAGCTTGTTATTTTTATTTAAAAAAATAATAATCAAAATTTGCATATAAAAAATACCAAATCTAAAATACGAACCCTCCGATCTTGATTGGCCACAACCGTTATGACTATGTAAATGAGTCAGTATGCAACCACAGAGAAACTTCTATCAAGTCAAGTTAGGGATGGTTTTATTACCGTAGGATATATTGTTGTTAGAAACTACTATCAAGTTGCAGATTTATTTTTGTTCTAACTGCAGATATATTTTATTGTGGTCAAAAAGAGTTATATTGGCATGATGGAATCATAATCATAATAATATAGAGTAACCTTGACGTGGGTTTGTTTGAACATGTCGTACACAAGAAGCTGAAATGTTTGGACCACGACCCATCGCCCAACCTCAAGTCAACTAGTCTTTTACATATATTCCCTTTTTTCAATTGGTCCAGCAAAAGCTGAGGAATGTAGATTGCTTAGTTTTTTGTTAATTGTATTAGTAGAAAAGGTAATGGTAGCTCGAATGGCAAATCTTTAGTTGTGAGGATTCATTGGTCGATTAATTTGGATTAGAAGATGGTGGTGAAGCACTCTTATCGGGATGTTAATCAATGCTCAAATGCCTTGACTAATATTGGGTGTTCCTTTGATGGAGGAACAATTTTTTGCGAATCTTGTCTTAGTAATCTAAGTCACATGATGATAGCTGATGTAATAGGGATTTTGATCCCTCGTTTGGCCTTTTTTTTTTAATGCATTTGTTTGACCTTTTTTTTTATATATACATCGATATGGTTGAACCTCCCATTATTTCAAAGTCGGATCCTGAGGTCTATTCTGTTGATGTTGCAGAATATTTTGTTCCTAAAAAGAAATATAAAGATCGAGAAGAGATGATTAATTGGACTTGTTATCAAACAAGAAATGCATGATTTATGCTTATAATAGATAAACTTGATAGTGGTTCGGTCGTAGAAAACTAAAGCATGTGTTGGGTTGAGAAAGAGGCGGTGAATATAAAGGAACACATAAGAAGTTGATACGAGAAGACGTAAGTTTAAGGAAATGTGGATGGCATAGTGGATGTGGTGATGGCACATAAGGTTGTTGTTATGTCGTCTTTGGTTGTGGTGGCAGTGGTGATGACACCTCAATGTCAACATCAACATCTTGAGCATGTGAAGTAGAACCTTCCGCTCCCTCACTCCGACCACGTCCACTCGCTCTCTTTCAATATAATTGTGCAATTTCTCCCTGCCATGTCTCGTCCTCCCAACATCATCATCGGCCATATCTATAATGAAGGATCAAAATCAAAATGTTATTCATTCTAGCATTTTTTTCAAACACTTGAAACATATTCAAACAAACATTACAAATTAACATTCCAATTGCATTAACAAAGCTTAAACATATTCCTAAATCATAGCATTCAATCAATATAAACAAACAAATACATAATCATTCATATTGCATCAACAAACAACATTAAACTTATCTATTCCATCAACAACACTAAACATTCAATGATAATACAAATGAGGCAAAAGAAAAGTGCAATGGAATATGTTTGATTGGGAATCAAGAATTAGGTGAAAAGTAGCTTTAGAGAGCAAATTAAGTGTTTTAGAAACTTTGAAACAAAATAAAACGTGACAGGAAAGCTCCATGTTCTGTCATATAAAACATGTCATCCGAGAGATAACTCACGAATCCCAGTGAATGCGAGATAACTCCAAAAGGCGGGAGATATCTCCTGAATGTATATATCAGGGGGAAAATTGGAATTTTAAGGGACTAAGAAATATCGAGGGCCTAAAAAGAAATTCTCACATTGAAACTTTGTGCACCCCTTCACATGGGTAATTGTGTTCCTCAACTTGAGTGTCCAACTTGAGTGGACACACGTGTGTGCGGAAGCTTGGAAAGTGCAAATTTGGAACCAAATCCTCAATGTCATGTTATTGCTAGTATAAGATAATAGGATTTTGATGTTTCTGCGGATTGATTCTCCAAATTTTATAGTTATATTGTTTTTTTAAACCAACCTGGATGGAATGCAAGAAAATAAACGTGAAATTTGTAGCATAGTAGCGTAGGTCTTCCTTTCTTTAATTTCCTACTTTTGTATTGCGTGAGCGTGACACTCTGTGATAAGCAGGCATTATGTTCCAATCGGTACTGCTGTTGGTCTCTCAGTAATCAAATCATGCAATCAATATATTTGACCCCGGCAGATAAAGAAATAACCATATACATTTCATTTCATATAATACATTTGGTATTTGGACTTGTACAGTGTCTTGTTGAGAGGCTGTTTACTACCCCTCCGGTCACATTATATACCAAATACATATGGTATTTAATGAACCTAAAAATGAGTGTTAATGTGACCAGAGAGAGTATACAAGTATACATCAAGTTGTACATGATAGTGGAACCAGGATTCTCAGTCAGCAATAATCAAAATCTGCATATAAAAAATACCAAACATGAAATATGAACATCTCATCTCGATATATCGGTCACAACTCACAAATGTGGTTGTTAAAAATGCTTGGATCTCATCCCAAAAGATAGCTCAAAGGAGGAGGGGACTCAAGCATATTTATATGGAAACTTGAGCAATGTGGGACATACAACAAACTTCAACACCCACCCTCACGCCTGGCGTGGGCCTGGGTCCAATTCCCACATCGCAATCCTTAACCCAGCTCTGATACCATGTTAAATATGCTTGGATCTCATCCCAAAAGTTAGCTCAAAGAAGGAGGGAACTCAAGCATGTTCATACAATCGATTGTCTGGGAACCTCAACGATGTGGGACATACAACAAACTTCAATAGTGGTGACTATGTAAATACGTTGAATAGGTTATTGTTGTTAAAAATTACAACCAAGTTGTAGATTTTTTTTTTTGTTCCAGTTGCAGATATATTTTATTATGGTCAAAAAAATTATATTGGCATGATGGAATCATAATCATAATCATAATAATTAATGGAAAGTAACCTTGACGTGGGTTTGTTTGAACATGTCCAACTCCAGCAGCTGAAATGTTTGGACCACGACCCATCGCCCAACCTTAAGTCAACTAGTCTTTTGCATGTATTCTTTTTTTCTATTGGTCCAACGAAATCTGAGGAATCATTCAAAGTATTGTTTTTAGGATTTTTCTATCTGGTCCAACGCATAAGAGTTGGTAGATAATTGTAGACAGCAAAGTCTGCTACAACTTTGCTGATTACTTTGAGATTAAAACCTTAAAAGTATCATTATCATTATAAGATAAAAAGTAAAAAAGAAAAGGGCTATAGAACATTTGGGTTAGGAGGCAGTTGAAAATGTATCCAACAACTGAAGAACTAAATTGATTGTATATTGATCTGGCTCCTCTAAAGTGAACAACTCACTTTAGAATGTAAAGTGAGTATTATCAACCAATGATAAATAAATCAAAGGTGAAGTTTACATGTACATTATAA
>Ga0315913_1005058_pt1 | contig 16007 bp, 11 predicted proteins | sample MpolsnodulesMG_FD_207736 | JGI IMG/M metagenome (GOLD analysis project Ga0315913, IMG submission 207736) | Medicago polymorpha root nodule microbial communities from Los Angeles, California, United States - small nodules | ecosystem: Host-associated > Plants > Roots > Nodule | place: USA... | reverse complement strand
TGACTGCAACAACAAAGTTTTTTCACAAACCTTCCCACAAAATTCCATTTTTCACCAAGCTTTCAAATTCCTTCAAAACAAACCCACAAAAAAAAAACCATTTTTTTTTTCATTCTTCAAAAAAATCTCAAACTTTTTGCCTCCATTTTCGTAGCAAAATCAAAGCAAAAAGAGAACAAATATGAAGAAAGTGAAGCTTGAAGTGTTCACACTCCCAAACAGACTCACACTGATTCAAATTTTCATGATGATGATGCTTCTTTACATGCTTTTCATGAGCTTTGAAATTCCCTTAGCTTTCAAAGCAGGGTTAGGTTCAGAAACTGTAGCTAATATTGGGGTTTTCACCACCGACGCAATGCCACTTTTGGAAGAACAAAATCACAAACAAAAACGACCCTTTGGGTTATTATTACAGAAAGTTTCAACCTTGAGCTTTAACAATAGCTTTGAAGGTGTATCAGAGCTTCACAAGGTAGCAAAACATGCTTACAGTTCTGGTAAAAAGTTATGGGAAGAAGTTGAAAGTGGTAAAGTTAAGAGTTTTTCGGGTTTTAAAAAAGCCGAAAATGGTTCGGATTCGGATACTTGTTTGAGTTCAGTTTCAGTTTCTGGGTTTGAGTTTAGGGAGAAGTTGAAAGGGGTTATGGTTTTGAATTGTGGGTTGACACTTTGGTCTCATGTGACTGTTGTGGGGACACCACGTTTTGCACATGGTGAGAGTGATCCAAAGATTGGTGGTGTGAGAAATGGTGACGAAAAGGTTATGGTTTCACAGTTTATGTTGGAGTTGCAGGGTTTGAAAGCTGTTGATAATGAGGAGCCACCAAAGATATTGCATTTTAATCCTAGGCTTAAAGGGGATTGGAGTGGGAAGCCTGTTATTGAACAGAATACTTGTTATAGGATGCAATGGGGGACTGGTCTTAGGTGTGAGGGATGGAAGTCTCGCGCGGACGAGGAAACTGGTAATGTAAAACTGTCCTTTTTGTATGCATGTACGATCATGTGTTTTTGTTTGGTTTTTTGAATTGAATTTAGGATAAGGGGTTTTTCTAGGTATTGTTTGCAAAGATTTTGTGTTGTTTGATTAATGGGGTAGCCGGATAGGGAGTTAATTTTGTTTGAATTTGCAGTTTTCAATTTTAATCTATGAAGCACAAACAAGACACTGGTAATAATTTGAGGAAATAGAATAATTGAATGCAACCACATACATTGGTGTTAGACACTAGACACGCCTTCAATCTGAAGGTTTGGTGCTATATAGATTGTTTGATTAATGTGTGTAGATTGTTTGTTTTGGACTTTGGAGTTTTCTATTGTAATGTAATCTACGAATCACTGACACAGACATTGACGTGTTGACACTGATAATTTGAGAAAAAGATATAACTGAATGTAACTACATGTATCGGTGTTCTGTCAGACATTGAGACGTGTCGGACACTAGACATCCCTTCAATCTAAAGTGTCAGTGATACATAGCACCATAGATTGTAATGGCATTGGGGAGTGGGAATTCTTTTTACAATCTGCAATTGATAACACTGGTTTGTGTTTGTGTTTGGTTTTTCAATTGAATTTTGGAAAAAGGGGTTGTTTTTTATATTGTTTGTAGAGATTTTGTGTTGCTTGATTAATGAGGGTAGGGAGATTATTTTGGAGTTTTTAATTGTAATGACATTAGGGAATGATGGTTCTCTTTGCAATATGTAGTGAGTGTGATTTCTTTAGTTCTATGAACGAACATGATTTGTGTTTTCTACAATTAACATTGTGGTTTGTTTGCGTTTTGAGTTGGGAAAAAGAAAAAGGGTATAGTTTGATCAAACTTTTTTTACAATATTAAACAGTTTTGTTTCAAAATCTTCAAAGTGGATTGACTATCATGTGTCTTAATGAAGACAAGATTACTATATAGTATATACAATCATTAATTATAAAATTGTTGCGGCTCCCATTGTAAAAGAGATTGGAGAATTATCTTAGGTGGTTTGGGGATGTGTGGAAAACGCTTACCCCTATGGAGGCTTGGATAGCTGTTGGTCAAATGAAGAATAGTCCAATAGCTAGAGATAGACATTGACTTAGACGGAAGAATAATCCAATAGCTAGAGATTGGCATTGACTAAGACAGGAGAATAGTTCAATAGCTAGAGATAGACATTGACTTAGACAAAGACTAAAGAAAATTTGACATGTCAAACAATTAAGAGGGGTTTTAGCGGTAAATGGTCTATCTTTGGACCTGATATGTGATTGGGATTTAAGATATCAACCAATCCATGTAGCCGACTCTGATAAGCAATTTATGGCACCGATTGATACATGTAGACGACTTCATCTAGTGAGAAAACATCTCGGTGGTTGTTATTGTTGACTGTCATCAATTCTATCTCAAAATTTCAAGTTTTGGAAAGACAGAAGTCATTGGATGACTGTATAAACACCAGTTTTTGCTGACTGAGGATTAAATTTGTTTGATATTGTTCTTTTCACTCTCTTTTTTGAATGAGTACATTTTGTATGCATGTTTGGTTTATTTTTTTTACTTGTGTCTTGTTAGAAGGGACATTAATTGTCTTTGCTGATTTTTGTGATGGTATTATGAAGTTGATGGACAGGTGAAATGTGAGAAATGGATTCATGATGATGATAATCGATCGGAAGAGTGGAAGGCGACGTGGTGGTTGAACAGACTGATGGGGCGAAAAAAGGTCGTGCCTGTTGAATGGCCATATCCTTTTGCCGAGGGGAAATTATTTGTTCTCACCATAAGTGCTGGCTTGGAAGGCTACCATATTACTGTAGATGGGAGGCATGTGACTTCCTTTCCGTATCGCACAGTAAGTATGCTAATCATGTCATAGAGAAAATATTTTTTGACCTCAAAAAGTTGATGTTAAAAAGGTGTCATTTGGTTTTTGTATATACTTTTGAAATACGTGTAAGTTGTAAAAGATAAAAGGCAAGAAAGAGATGAATACATATGATATCTGTATTTTGATGTTAAAAAAAACACATCTGTATCTGTTATCTCCCGCCGGATGATTACAAAAATGTCATTCTTTAGTGTTGATGTTATGTTCACATTTTGCAGGGCTTTGCTCTTGAGGATGCTACTGGACTATCGATAAATGGAGACGTCGATGTGCACTCTATATATGCTGCTTCCTTACCTACATCACATCCTAGCTTTGCTCCTCAGATGCATCTTGAACTGCTTCCTCGGTGGAAGGCACCACCTATTCTCGACATGAACGTCGAGCTTTTCATTGGTATCCTTTCCGCTGGCAACCATTTTGCTGAACGGATGGCAGTGAGGAAGTCATGGATGCAGCATAAGCTAATCAAATCCTCACATGTTGTGGCTCGGTTTTTCGTGGCCTTGGTAAGAGAGGCTGCATCTTATATGTACCCTAAATAATGATAAAAAAAATCCATGAATAGTTTACACAATGTTTTGATCTTACGATTTTTCCATTTCTCATATGATAGCATGGAAGGAAGGATATAAATGTGGAGATAAAGAAAGAAGCTGAGTATTTCGGCGATATTATTATAGTACCATACATGGATCATTATGACCTTGTTGTTTTGAAGACCGTAGCCATATGTGAATACGGGGTAAGTGATCGGAGAGGAAAACGTGTTGCTTATTTGTATGTTGTATACATTGTTAAGTTGATTTATTATTGGTTGTTGAACACGATTTTTTGCAGATACGCTCAGTGGCTGCTAAGTATATCATGAAGTGTGATGATGACACATTTGTTAGAGTGGATTCTGTCATAAGCGAAGCGAGAGAAGTTCAAACTGGAAAAAGCCTTTATATGGGAAATATGAATTACCACCACAAGCCTCTTCGTGATGGGAAATGGGCTGTAACTTACGAGGTATAAGTTTTCTTTTGGTTTTTCTGTGTTCTGTAGTGGTTATTTTATTTTTCTGTTTATACCTATGTTTCATATTATAGGTAGGTAGCTGGCTTTTGGCCCACATTTTGCGTAATCTGAGTTTAAAATAGTTACTTTTATTAGTTCTTTCTTCAATTCAATGAGCTCTACCAGGTTTTGAAAATTCTATGCATTGATATTTATGACATTCACTGTCTTCGACTTTTGTTTTGTTTTGTGGCTTTGGATCGTCATCTCTGAAAACATTGTTGAATGTGTTCTCATTTTATTTTATTTTGCGTAATTTTCAGGAATGGGTAGAGGAAGAGTATCCTCCCTATGCTAATGGTCCAGGCTACATTGTCTCATCTGACATTGCTCGGTTCATTGTATCCGAATTTGAACAGCAAAGACTGAAGGTACGTCCGCAAATCATCTTTTCTAGTCCCCCATTCAGAGCTCGTTTGTAACAAATTCTTTTTTAAAAAACACTTCTTTTAAAACGACCATGTTTGAAGTATTTCATTCGTTTGTTACAGTAATTTTAAAAAGATGAATCTGAAATTTTTAGAAAAACTACTTAAAATATGAAACTGTTTTGAGTAGTTTCTCTTAAAAGCATTTTTTTTTTTTTTTTTAAGATGATCTTCACTATTGTAAACAAACACAAAATAGCTTCAGCTTTTCTTAAAATTCTCTAAAGGATAATGTTTAAGTTATTGACCATCGAAATCACTTTTTTAATCCGTAAGAAACTAGCCCTCAGTCTGCTAATCTCTACTCCTCAATGTACTTTGTTTTATGTTACATTACATGGATGTACGTGAATGTGTTAATAACATCTTAAACTTTGTGCATATGTTTGCGTTTCGATACATGTAAATCTTGCAGCTGTTAACCAACCAAGTTTGACATGATGCAGTTATTTAAAATGGAAGATGTGAGCATGGGAATGTGGGTAGAACAATTCAACAGTACAAGAGAAGTAGAGTATGTGCACAGCTTTAAGTTCTGCCAATTCGGGTGCATCGAAGATTACTACACAGCACATTACCAATCGCCAAGACAAATGACTTGCATGTGGGATAAATTGCAACATCAAGGTAAACCACTTTGTTGCAACATGAGATGACAAATATAGAGAAGCACAGCTAGGAAAAGTTACATTGTCATGATAATCTTTATTTATATAAATGCGCCCTCTTTGGAGGCGGTTTTGGCTCAAAGTGTCGTTGTTTTCACCCTTGTTTGATCCATCCTCTCACCAAAAAGAACAGATTATATAGCCTAGGCATGTTAATGTTATAATATATATCGAGAGAGAGCGAGAGTTGGGTACTACAGCGATCGTCGAAGGAACAAACCAATGGTTTGTAAATTTGTAGTGTAGACTGTAGAGTAAGTCGTGGTATAAGCGGAATAAAATTATTTCATTTTTCTTGGACTTTATTTTCGTATGATCTTTCATATATTTTAAGTTGCTGCTGGATGAAGAGGCAAGTCTTGTTATGCCAAATTTTGAGTCCAGAAGGTTATGATGTGCTACAAGATAAACTGTAGTTACACAGTTCATATGAATATATCACATTCACAATTGCTAAAATAATTTTCTCCCTCAGTCTCCGATTAATTGTCGCATTTGGATTGCGGACGGTTCTTAAGAAAATTATTAGTTAAGTTGATTTTAATGGTGAAATTAATATTATTTTTACTAAAACACTCTTAAGTAGAGTGAACCTCAATAAATAAGGGTATATTAGTGGAAAAAAAATTAATAAATGTTGTATTGATATTTAAAGTGACAATAGAGAAAAAGAAAAAAAAAACGACAATTATTATGAGACGAACGAAGTAACTTGTAGGCACCGTAAAATATTTAATATAGATTTTTTTTAAGGGAATGTTTACTATAGATGTTCAATTAGTTTTTACCATTTAGATATTTATGTAAGTATTTTTTGAAGCAATAGAATGATATGTTTTAAATGGTGAGATCTAAACCAACGCTTATGTTAGACGATTATATTATTTTTATTTTTTTTAAGGAATGTTAGACGATTATATTATTGGCGTGTACTATAAATTAAATTTCTGAAACTTAGTGTGAAAGAAAGTCATACTCGGTGGAAGTTTTTGGAATAATTAAATCAAACGATTTGTATAATATTTTTTCAAGAGAATATTTGATGTCGACTATATTTATTCAAAAAGAAAAAAATTGATGTCGACTATGTTTGGTTTTATTTGGAAAAATATTCACGTGCCGTAACACTCACGTGTATGCTAAACTGTGCAAAGGCAAGATATGATATTCATTCCGATCACATTTATAAACAACTATTTCTTTTTTAAGTTCATTAAAAAAATTATGTATAGTCATTGTGCGCACTGCGCATAGTTCAGTTGGCTTTATCTAACAATTGGTGAATGAAACTTTCTTTATTTTTGAATAATCTATTATTTCTTTTATTCCACAAAACTCATGCGCAAGACAGCTAAATAACCTGCATAAAAGATCGACGAGCTCGCAACCCACTTGAAGAATAAACAAACTAAAGAAAGTGATCCTGGATATGATACGGATCAATCAAAGAGACTCCAATCCATGACCGCATTAAATTCCAGAGGGAGACAAAAATAGTGTAAGATAGGAACAAATGCTGTTCTTTAAAGATTTTACAAATGTAAAAGCAGTCCTCCAAAATCGTCTCTTCTGAAAAATCCATCGCAAATGCCCTTACATTTTTTGTTGGTTAAATGTTTTTGTTCATTGAATGAATAGACACGAACTAATCGTATGTTCCTATGTTTGCACAACTTGGGTTTGTGGGTTTATTTTGATGAATGAAATGTTTTATTTTTTTTGGTTAGAGTATCGAACCTAGACCACTAATGTTGAAGGGTAGATTTTTAATCGGGTGATTTTAGGATAATCGGCAAATGAAAACGTTCTTTGTCTATTTTTTTTTAACTAGCCAAAATGAAATATATTAACACTGAAAAATCATTCTCCCCAACACAAGACGTACCATAGAAGAACTCAAATGTTTAAAAACAATAGCAAGCCGAAATAAAGGAAGTCGACAAAAATCACAAAAGGAAAAAATTAACATATGCGCAAAGAAACAAAAGAACAAAGCAACCAACTATGATAACCAAAAGTAATGTTAGCATATTTTGCCTTCAACCATAAAAAAGAAAGCAACTTTAATTTTATCCAGAAGCTGATGAGTTGAGGATGTCTTATTGGTTAAAATCCTGTTATTCCGTTTATTTCAAATTACCCAAGCACAAGAGAGCCAAATTAAACCCATTATAGACTGTCGAGCTTTTGAAGCACCTGCTGAGTGACCAAACTGAAGAAAATGATTTGTAATACCAAAAGGATCTGCGGAATAAATACCAAACCAATTATGCATAAGATGCCAAAGTGAACTAAAAACATTACAGGCAAAACACAAATAATTTGCAGAATTGATGTTGCCACAACCACTAATACAAAGCTGAGAATCATGAGTGATTATACCTCATCTAAATAAATTATCTTTGGTGGGCAGTCTGTTACGAAGAAAGCACCAAGAAAATAATGATACTTTCAAGGGGACATCTTTATGCCAAATGGAATCGGGAACAAGAGTAAAATGATGTAGTTCATGACTAGTAAGAAATTGATACGCACCACACACTGAGTAGCTTGCACCCGAGTTTAACTGCCAAAACCACTTGTCCTCGTCATTAACCTGCAAAATCACATTATGAAGTATTTCCCTACACTCCCCTACCAGATACTCCTCCCACGCCAACAACCGAAGACGCCACTTCCAAGTCTCACCTCCCTTCCCATAACCTAAATGAAACATATCTACCATGGTCGTCCATCGATTTTTACTCAAATCAAACAACCTCTTAAATAAATTAAAATCCCCTAACCAAAAATATGTCCCAAAAAATGTATCTACACCATTACCCACCTTCCACCATAAATCCCATTACGAATACACACTAAATCCTTCCACCAAGCAGACTCATCCCTACCACCCTCATTCATACCCCTACACTATAACACTCTGAAAAAACCCTATACCACAAACCCCCTTTATCCACCATCAACCTCTAACACCGTTTGCTTAAAAGATCAATATTAATCTCTCTTATTTGCTTAACTCTTAAGCCTCCAAACTCCTTTATCAAACAAAGAGACTCCCAGTCAACCCAAGAAATTTTCCTAAGATCCTCACCACGCCCCAAAAATGATTATTTAAAATAGATTCAATAGAGAGAGTGATACTTGAAGGAGCATTCAAGAAGAAAATAGCATATACAAAAGAGATGACATGACCAACTTAAGGAGAACGAACCGAGCACCCAAATGTTTCCTTTTAAAATCTGGTAGTCAAGCCTTAGTTCGATTAAGCAACGGATCCCAAAAAATCAGATGTCTCACATCACCACCAATACAGAGATCCAGATACACAAAAGGTAGGCACCTAATTTTACAAGTCACAACTAAGGCTGCCCCATTCAACCAATATTCATTAACATTAGCACCAACCAACAAGCTTTTATAAAAATTAACTTTCAAGCCCGACATAACTTCAAAAAGGATAAAAACAACACACATCACTCTAACATTATCCCAATTTTTCTCTCCAAAATTAGTGTATCATCAACAAATTGAAGATGGAAGATAGCAATAAGCTCATTCCTACCAGCCTGGTACCCAGAAAAAGTATTATTCTCAACCAAAGGAGTTATCATAACATGAAAACCCTAAGATGCTAACAAAAGTAAAAAGAAAAAAAGAAGTAGAAAGGGGTTTCCTTGTCTCAACCCCCTATCCAACGTAAATCCATCGATAAGACTACCATTTAGCAACACAGAAGATGTTGTCTTACCTATACATTCCTTCATCACATTCCGACAAAGATTCAGAAACATCATTTTACCCATAACCACATCCAAATAACCCAATCTACATAATCATATGCATTTTCAAAATTCACTTTAAAAAGAAGTAACTCCTTTTTAGTTTACGGGTCTCATCAGCCACCTCATTGACAATAAGAATCCCAACCAGAATTTGCCTACCCTTCACAAAAGCAGACTGCGAATCCGAAATCAGACTCCCAAAACCCTCCGCAATCTATTTGCTAATTATATTGTTAACGCCTTATACATGCTTTTCACTAAAGAAATAGATCGGAAGTTTATGTAAACACGACATGTGATTCATGATAGACCAAGTTTAAATATTATGTGGAACGTTAGATTTGCACGTGTAGCTTATCATACGATGTACCTACAATATTATATGATTTCACTTTCTCATAAATTAAAAAAGATCAATGATTTAAAATACTAATTGCAAAATATATTTTTATATCATTTTATATTATTCATCAGCTAATTTAACTACTGGTACTTTATATCACTAGTTTATCATCAACTATAAATTAATTCGCTTCCAATTGCTTTTACATTGTTTGGTTACACGTTTGAGTCACTTTTCTCGTGTCCCAATACCATGCTATCGTGATAATTGTGAAGTTTGAAATTGTGGAGTTGGATAAAAGCACGGTGGGAGGCAAATTCAAGTGGTAACAAACATACCATTCATCCTTTATTTTTACCCAACAAAATTTAATTCTCCCATTTCTTTATTTGAATCTGATTGTCTGTTCAAAACATTTTGTACTGCGAATTACGACTTCAATTGTGGGGGCCATGTTTTAAATTTAGAGATACGTATTAAAGTACATTTTACCCTTAATTTACAGCATCTGCTTATATAGGAAAAACACCCTTTTACATTTTTGATGCATTGAAAGCGATATATAAAGTTGGACAACATGCAGGTTTGCAACAAATTTCATATAATTCTGCCGTGCCTATATTTTCCAAAGGAATTTGTATTTAGTTCCTTAATAGCAAATACAAATATAACAAAAAAAAAAAGCGTGAAAGAGTTCGACTGTGAGACTAGGTTATCTTTACCTCACGATCGAACTCCAAACTAATATTGTCCTTTCTCTTGAAAATCAAAGGGTTAAAGCAAAAAAAAAAAAGTGAAAGAGTTGAGGCTTCTTAATCCCCTTTCCCCATAAAAAACAAACAAGATTAATGTATTTTCATATTTTTGTTTCTTTTTATTATTTTTCCCTTCTTTAGAAAAATGACATTTATTATTCAGAGTCAGAATAGTTGCTAAGTTTAGATATGCAAATGGTGCTTTCCTATGAAACTTCAAGCCAATTGCCAATACCCTTTGTGAGAATAAATTTGTAGGCTTAGGTATAAAGTTGAAAGAAAAAAAGGTGCTTGACAAAGGTAAGAGATTCTTCTTTAATGGAAAAAGAGTTAAAGACCATCATAGACTTGGAACCCAATTCCATCCTTTTTCAGTCTATCGATGTTTCCTTCCACATGTATACACACACTTTAAAGATGAGTGAAGACTCAATTGTTAAAAAAAAATGCAAAACTTAATTTAGTCTCTAACAAATTAAAAAACAACTTTTAGCTTTTAAGAAAACATTAATCAAGATAACTCTCAATCACATTAAAGATTCATTGTACTACATGTATACAAACTCAATATTGTTGATGGCAGTCGACGAAGCTTTCACCAATCAGTTGCTTTTATAAGAAAAAGTTGTGGTGAATTAATATGGTTAAAGTGGAGATGATTCATGAAATAAGTAACAACATTTGAATAAGATGACACATTTATGATGTTAGAATTTTTGAAGGAGATTTTTGTCGTCAATGTAGTCCTACATAATTTGAGAAATTAACCTCTACAATCGCGCACACAATAATTTATAAGATTAGCTAAAAAATAGTTGTTTGGTCTATCCTTCTATGAGTCTCCTACTAAATTATTTTACACAAATTAAGGGTAAGCTATAAATCAAAGAAACAGAACACCAATTTTATCAATTTAACATTATTAAGTAACGATGTGTTTAATATTATCATGTAAAGTGAAAAATATTAACTTGAGAGCAAAGTACATAATATTCATTAAATAGTACAGTTGAAAAATAATACTACTTCTGTCCCTATATATAAGACCCTTTTGCTAAAATCACGAGAATTAAGAAAATAGATATTTATATTAAAGTTGTTTATAATTACTATTGTTTTTACAATTTTATCCTTAAGATAGAGAGTTAGTTTATGTTTTTCATATGCTATTTATTGTTGATTGAAGAAAAAGATGTATAATAAATAAGGGCATGTATGTAAAAAAATAATTAATGTAGTTGGAAATAGCAAAGAGGTCTTATAAAAAGGGACAAATTTTTTTCTCAAAATGGTCTTATAATTAGGGGCGGAGGTAGTAATTACATTTAAAAATAAAAATGAAAATTATTTTTAAGTTTCTTTTTTCTTTTTTTTATTTTAAAATGTGACACTCATCATAATGATAATGAAACAAAGTTTATGCTGATTAAAAAAACGAAGATAATGAGACAGGGAGTACATTCACACTACCTAGTCAGTCCATTCCAAATTCCATGAAAATGGTTTTTTGTTTTTGGGGCATTAACTGACTTTAGTAACATAAACATAATGACACAGAAGATTAAAATTAGTCAATTACAAGTTGCATGTGCACACATTTTCCACAATAGGACACAAGAAATAAATGACCTGATTCTCTTAACCAATAAGTCATACATAATCTCCCCCATCCAATTCATTAAAATTCCATACACTTAAAGATGTGAAAACCTTTACAATCTTGGGTAATCATAAGCTTGATTGTTACCATCCATTGCTTACAAGATGAGCCTAATCAAAGACCATGCCATAACATATATCAACCAAGCAAACCCTGAAAATAGAAAGGCCAGAACAAGTCATTAAAAATGAATGAAAAAAGTAGGCTACATATAAAATACCTAGACAAACACGAAAACCCGATACAACACTAACACCGATAATAATTTTAAAAAATAGAATTAATTAAATGTAACAAGCTTTGTTGGTGTTGGGGTCATGTCAGTGTTCGATACAGACAAATGTCGGACATATTTAATCTTAGTGTTACATAGATGCAATTGACAAATAAGAAAGGGATTAACTTTGCTTACCATTTCTAAAACCATTGTTATAAGATGATGTGAAGAAACAATCTGTAGTGGTGTTAATTCCATTAGGACAGTTGCATAAAAATGAATTATAAACTTCACTATATCCACAAAATCCAAAGCTCCTTTCACATGCAGCACAAGAGCTAGGATAATCATTTGTAACACTAAACTTATACTTAAGTGCAATTCCATAGTTCCACTTTTCAGGATCAATTTGTTGATCATTGTAATTGTAAAAACCTGTATATGAACTACATTGAAGCTTCTGAAGATCCATATCAAAAGCTGGACCAAGATTAACCGGTGTATAAACACAACATGTCGAAATTGGAAGGTTAATATTAGTACTAATAGGCCTACAAGAATACATAACATCACAAATTTGTGTATTTTGATCACATTGAAGCTTAGGATTGCTTCCATCATCATAACTTCTTGATTTGCATATCGATGAAGAGTTGATCGAACAATCTACTAAAGCGAATATGGTGCTATCATCGAAAGTAAACGGCGCGTTCCAATCTAAGCCAAAGCCTTTGCTAGGTAGAGTACAAGAACATGTTGACATGGTGGGATCTGAAATGTATATGACTTGATTTGCATAGTCAATTGAGGTAATAGGGTAGGAGCCTGTGTGTGTTGTGAAGGTGAGTTTTTGTTGGCTGCAAGTTATATGTGGTTGGAAGCGAGGGTCGCCGCAACCGGGGCCATTACCGAAAGGGTATTTGAGAGTTTCTTTGCCGCAGTTTCTTTGGCACATTTGAGATTGGATCAAAGAAGGAAGTAGGAAAAGGAAAATGGTGAGAAGAGGAAGTAAAGGGTAACTAAGCTTCATTTTGTGATTGAGAGAATGAGGGAGGACAAGGAATGAGGTAAAGCAATGTTTGTATGTAACAAGTTTTGCTGCTAGCGTTACTATATATATATTGAATTAAATGGAAGCAACAAGGAACTTGCATTTTTTGTTATGTTAAGATTTGTTTAATACTTTTGATTATATGCTGTTAGGACTTGATTATAATGTAAGGCTTTTTGATTTATGTACTCTGTCACGTTTTAAATTATGTCGCGTTTTAAATTACTTAGAATATGTCTGGTATGAAGTTGCGTTTAGCAAAACCGCGACATAAAACAGCGCCAACGTGAAAGCTGAGTTTTCCGGTTTCTCTTTTTCCATGACTATTACTCATTGAGATGCGCGTTTGACACTTTCACCGCCGAATTAAACAGATCATTAATTAGAATATGTTTGGATGCATGTTCGTAGCATATCCATATGTTTTACCATAACAGGTTTGTAGAAGCAACAAATCATAGAGTTACTGAAGCGTATGGTCTCGATGTGGTTATTGGATTTTCCAAATGCAGTTTATGGTTAGGTTCTATAAAGCGTCATCTCGACTCTTTATCAGTACCATATTCGAATTTTAATTTTGTTGTCTCAACTCTCTGTTTTCAATAAAATGGACCAAATAATTCGAAATTTGACTATACTAAGTTATTCCAAACTAAATTTAAATTTGGATTTTTCTGATCAACTTGCTTACACTAGAATTCTAATTTGGTATGCAAGGGTTGGAATGGGCTATTTATTTCTCATCACCCTCATCTATTGATGTAGCAGTAGCATGCATTAATTATTTCAAATCTCACACTGTAAGAAATCACATGACCACATGCTTAACTCTACAGACAATTTGCTTTCTTTCCAACATTGGTAAGTATATAATTTTTACAATATTTTAGGAATTGAATTTGTCATTATTTCTTTTTTATATGGTCAACATTAATATTATTATGTTAGGAGTGTAGAACGTTGAACCAACCAAGTCATCCTCTTTATCACTTTGTTCTTAACTCCTCTTTTACACCCACCAAGTCATCCTTATATCTTAAATTATTATTAGTTGCTTTTTTTAAGGGAAATTATTATAGTTTTTAATAGAATACAATAGAAAAGAAAGACCTCATAAAAGAAGCAATATATACCTACTTCTTCTGTCCCAAAAATAAGGGTTGCCATACATTTGTGCTTTATGAAGACTAAAAGGGAATAAAACCAAAAGTCTTCTTTCTTACTCAATAAAACTAAAAGATGTGAGTAAAATAATATTGAAATGATTACATTTATACTTTTTATCTTCTTTTTCTCCAATCCCTATAATTTTCTTTGTTATTATTGTCTAATTATCATCCACTACATCTTGCCTTTGGCCATTTGAACAAAAGTTAGTGGAAGGAAGAATATTTAAAACGTAAATAGCTTTAGAAAGAGAATATCCCGGCTGGTGCACTCACTTTATTATTTTTTGTTCAATTTTTATGTTCATTTTTTTTGAGAGGCCATTTATGTTCTTGTTGAAACTGTACCTAAACTTGAAAAAAAAAGTGGGCCAGCACAATTACAGTTCATAATAGCAAAATAAAAATAAACCTTGTAGTTAATCAAGAAAATATTTTGTACCTATATTTTGTTCAATTATTATACCTATATTTTTCATAAAAAAAATATTTTGTAAATTATACCCCACAATCTCATATATCAGGAAAAAAATCTATATCACACCCTTTAAAAAAGTAGTTAAGTTATCGTGAACTTAACTCAATTGATAGAGATAATGTATGATAATATACATGAGTTGATGTTCGAACCCCTAAACGCCTGCTTATTCACCTTTAAGAGGTAAATTTCTTCCCACTATACTATTTGACAAAAAAATTATATTCCATAAAACATAACTCAACTTGCAATGTTCAAATTGATAGGTTGTATACATCTTTACATGAGTTCGAACTTAAGACCTGGTAATTTTCGGTATAATAATTGTGAATTTCAATGATATTTACCATTTCGTCTACCGAAAAAAGTAACGTCATTTGATTTTCACAAATAATAATAAGTGTAATTGTATTCTTGTGATTAACTACTAAAATTTAAATTATTTAAACCAATAAAATAAAAGGTATCTCCACCATAATAACATTAAAAATAAGGTAGAGATGACTACGTTTTGCATATATTTGCGACCACAAAACATGATTTTCTTTTTGTTACTTATATTGAAAAGTGGATGAAGTATGTATTTATAAATATAGATAATGTATTAAAATTGCATTAAAAAGACAGTAATGTATATAAAGGAGTGTTAGAGACACTCTTTTTTCAACACTCTTTACAACACATATTCTCTTATTGGATGAAACCATTGTATGACCTACCACTTTGAATGAAACTCATTTCCAAAGTGTGAGACTCACCATGATTTAATTTAAGCCAATAAAAAAGTAAGGACACGATTGTGGTAAGCCTTATGGAAAGGGCAAAGGAAAGAAGAGGGATTTTGGTGGTGGTTCTAAGTGAAGTAGATAAAATAGTCACAAGGAAGGGGGGGTTTGAATTGTGACCCTTTAATAATTATTCTGTAACTTAAAAAGTAATTCTCAAGTTGAAACTTGGAATGATTAAGTTAGTACCAAACTTCAGAACGTTCTGATGTCTGAGAGTGTAAAAAACAATTTAACATAGTAAATGTGTTTGTGTGTGTTTTGTGTTTGCAGTAAGTAAAGAGTGAAGGGGAGAGAAAGAACACACAAAGAGTTATAGTGGTTCACCCAACGTGGGCTAGTCCAATCCTCACAATCTTGTGAGAGTTTCCACTATGATGCTTGAGATAACCTCTCAAATCCTGCACCTTACAACCTTTGTTCACCTGAACAATTACACAACCTGTATTATCAAAGCCTCAGCAGGCTTGCACCTTCTTGCTAAGTAAACTACTTAGACTTTTACAATCCTTGCTCAAACAAACACTTTAGTACCCCTAAAGCTAGATGAGACTTAATTACAATTTGTGAGAAGTTTGAATGTTTGAGAATCAAACAGAGGAGGAGGAGGAAGAAGAAGAAGTTATCTTTCAAAGAGATAACAAAGAGTATTGATGTGCACTAAGGAAACAAAAGCCTTAGTCATTGATCAATTTCAAAGAGATAACAAAGAGTATTGATGTGC
>Ga0315913_1005055_pt1 | contig 16012 bp, 10 predicted proteins | sample MpolsnodulesMG_FD_207736 | JGI IMG/M metagenome (GOLD analysis project Ga0315913, IMG submission 207736) | Medicago polymorpha root nodule microbial communities from Los Angeles, California, United States - small nodules | ecosystem: Host-associated > Plants > Roots > Nodule | place: USA... | reverse complement strand
ACGCATAGCATTGCAGATTAAATGAATAGCTTTTATACTTCATTTAAAATTCAAATTTTCCACCCAAATTGATTCTATTAACCAACGCTAATGACACCTATCCCTGTTCCATACACATTAACTTTCGTTCTATTTTCCATGTAGCAAATTTCTTAGCTTAGGGATGATGGTGTGACCATAATTGAATTCATATGTTGAAGATGATGGTAGTGAGACTTTGCATAAATATTCACCATAAAACATTTATTTTTATCAACACCTCACTCCAAACAAACATCTACGTATCCTTCCCTAGTAAAAGATAAAAGCAAAGTTAAATTCGCGTTTCTCCAAATAGATAAGATATCTCCACTAGTTTCTTCTGATGGTCTAAAGGGCCAAACGCAGTTCGCATCTCCCGAAAGGCTATGACAAAACTCATCCGATGCCAATTCATTTTGTAGTTTCGTGTAACACCAAAATATCAAGCATTGGTTCACTACTCCTCAACCCCCTAGAATTAAAAGAGAGAACTAGCATTGGTTCACTGTGGTTCTCTCCCTTGTTAAGTTATTACCATAATAACCAATTTTGATAATTTTACCATTTTCTATTGTAAATGGCAATCCGACTGTTTTTTGTAAACCTAGAAATTTTGACAAGTGTAAAGATTTTATTGTCATCCCATCCATTGGAGTATGAAACGAATGTGGGACTTCTGAACCTTTATCACTATTTATCAAGCGAAGTCCCGAGTCAGGTGTAGACACACGAGTATTTGGTAACACGGCAACTAACTCAGAATTGGGATCTCTACTATCTGCTGCGACAACCTCAACATCCACATTATTCTAAATCTCAAATGTTTCGATCCACAAGCAATAATTTCACCACAAACTTCTCCACTTCTTCGCCTTCGTCCATCTTCTTTCATTGAATTTACCATATTGACAAACTTTGACAAACCCAACATATTCATTACTCCAACGGACTTGCTTATATTTTTCATTTTCCCCATTTTTGCATCCCTTTTTCTAGCTCACGTAACACAAGTGCCCTCTGAATCACATAGCCTCTACAACTTCTCGCTCCCCCACCATTTCATTTACAACATCCCATATGTTGTATCATCTATTGTGTTTTCACTATAAAATAGTTGGGTTGACCCTATTTTCTGGTTGAGGAACCTGATTGTTACTTTCACACCACATCATATGAAGTGGGTTCAACCCATTATGTAACTAATCTACATTGGCCTATTAACAATTAGCGCCCCACATAACTGCTGGCCATCTCATCATCTTTCTCTCTCCAAAATGTCTTCCCTACCCCACCCTTAGCCATCCACTTTTATGTCCCGTCAGCCACCTTCCTCATAACATTGTAACTGATTCCCCTTTGACCCACATTATCAACCAATGGGTCCAATCCAGTTGTCACGACATCCTTTTATGCACCAAATGAAGCCAAATGATTTTGGAGTAGTGAGTATGTACCGTCAACCTTTCTTGTAAAACTTTCATCCTTATCCCTTGACCTAGTAGTCCTACTAACACACCTGAGATATCATTATCTTAGACCGACTCACCATCCACACCTCCAACCTCCACACATACCGCTTTACCTGGAACTTTCCGATTGCGGTACCAAAAAAATCAAAATCTCGCCGTTTTTCTAGATTATGGCGCTCTGTCCTTCCACCTCCCTTTTCAACCACCTACAAGCGAAAATTGACCCCCTTCAACACTAGATGATGATGAAGAGTGGTCCTCCTTACCAAAGTTGTGATGATATTGATTCTCACCATCATCACATTGTTTCTGGAAACCGACTTTTCATCAAAATCTCTAAAAATTTCAAGTTATTCTGCCACCTTTTAAAAAACTCCATCCTAAATATGCAGCGAAATACCAAACACAGCCAACAACGTTGTTCATGTTTTCACGACCAAATATTGATGTCACGGGGCCATTTCCTTAATATTCAAATTCCATCACCCCTTATCTTCAACCATCTTACTCCTCACTGCAACTTCACCAATTTCATGCAATAGTACTAAACCATCACTTATCTCTACCATTTTGATGCCTGGCCCTCCTAGCATCCAATAACTAGTTTTCACTCTCAAGAAATTTTCTTCATGGACTAGGGTACTGACATAAGGTTTTTGTAGGGTTGTTGAAAATGGATGATATTTTTTATACCTCCAAGACCTCCGCCGAGCGTTTCCTTCCCACCAGCTATTACCTCATCACCCCCCATCACTTCCTTCTCTGATGAAACCTCCTTATTCACCAACTATGTCAGAAAAGACTTATCTTATTGGACATTTCTCTCCTTCCTTGTAAAGCCATTCTATTCGTTATTTCCTTTATGTTTGCCATATTCTTCTCCAAACCCCAATCATTCTTATCAAACTTTGAGAGGTTGACCTTAAGACTGAAACACCCACACCATACCGATTTCAGTTTCATACTCCACACATCTATACTTCCTTAACATTCCTAAATTTCACAAACCCAAGCCTCCTTGCCCATTTATCAAGCTTTTCCGGACTATAAACCTTTCCCACTCTCCCAAATTTAGAAAAAAAAACCCTCAAAGATCCACCACTCTACATTTAGGAAATTTGTGAAGAAAAAGGATGTGGTAATATGATAAAGATGATTGATGTAACCTATCACCCCTCCCCTAAACCTCTACTTTGTGTGAACGCTCTCCCTTGTTTCTTCATTCTCTCCCTTCTTTCTCATCTCTCACATTGAAATTTACACACGACAAATTTCAATATGAACAAATTTGCAAGAACTAAAACAACACAACAAGGAACAAAAGTAAAAATGATATATTTCTAAAGACTAAAAATAAAAAAAATTATTGGACTAGATGCAAATATTTATATATTTGTAAGGAACAAAATATATTTAAACCTTCTTATAATCATCTATATTATATCAAAGTAAATTTTAGTTTTGTAGAAATTATCTTACCAAACCATGACTGCCGAAGGAAATGCGAGTTTGAGAAATTGAGGGATGTTGTGCAAGGATTCCATTGACAAACCAACCCAAGTCTTTTTACATGAAGATGAGAACTTCATGTAAAGTGCCAATATTACCACATTAAGCCAATTTGAGATACAAATTGCAATAGCAGCTCCTTTAATACCAAATCCAAATTTTATAACCAAAGCCCAACATAGAAAGACATGTATTAAGCTAGTGATTCCATTAGCAAGCACCATTGGAAAAACTATATTTTGGGTTTGTAGGAATTTAACAAGGCACCTAAGAAGACCATTTGCTGAAAGGCTTGGAATTGAGTAACGAGCAAATAGTTGAGCTTGTGCTGCAATAGTTTTATCTTGATGTAAAATTACCAAAATGGGTTTTAAGTATGCCAAAATAAATGATAAAGGTATACTAACAAGGGTAGTCGCAACCATTGCTCTTTGTGTATATATTCCAACCATATGATATTGTTGTGCTCCATATGCTTGCCCACAAAATGTGTCTAATGCACTTGACATACCCATCTAAATAAACATAAATATGAGTTAATTAAGAATATAGTTTGATATTTGACAAAAAGATGATACAGAACAAACGTATTATATATATAAACAAAATCTTAAACTTGAAAGTCGCATTAAATCTCATGGGTATATAACTACCCATTCTTGTATGGATTTGTGCAATGTATAGAGTAACGAGTGTTATAGTGCTCGTTTTGCCCCTCGTGTACAAAAAGAGCTATATCCAATAATTTTTATTTTTTTTACTTTATGCTTGTATGAGAAAATATCACATAATGTATTTTAATCCAGTTTTCTATTTTATATTTTAAAAAAATATAAAAATATTTGTTGCATAAAGTAAGTTTTATAGCGAACTGTTCACCAAAAAAAAATGTTATGGAGGAAAATGATATCAATTTTACAATCCCAATTAGATAGTAATCTGTATATACTGGTTAAAAATATAGGATCTTAACTAGTTTGTTAGACTTAGTTAAGAAATTAAATCGTGAGAAATTTAACTGTCATGGTGTAAACCACTGAACTGTTCAATATTTTTAATAAACTAATAGAAATTTATATATTTCTTAAAATTTCTTTGAAGGCAAACTAAGAATAGACTAATACAACAATAACTACATCCCTGTGAGCTTAACTCAGTTGACAGAAATAATGTCTAGAATATGCCGTGGTTGGGGTTCGAAACCCGCGTATCCCTATTTTGTTGTTCATGAAAGCACTCTGATTTTTTTTTTTGAATTTATTGTGAATATTGTAACTAAATACATGGTTTTTTTTTTTTTGAGGAAAATTAAATACATTGAAATTAAACTGTGTAATAATTGAAGTTTTGTATTCAACATCTTAAATAGTACATTTGTTGTTTATTGTAAGATATAATTTACTTTTTGAATTCATTAAATAACATATGTATTTGGTCAAGTAATATATTTTTTAAATTCATTGAATAACTTATTTATTTAGTCTTTATTATTGATCAGATACATCAGTTATTCATTGAAGCTAAAAAGTGAATTGTCTCTTATAATATGAATTATTCATTGAATAACTAATATTTAAGAAAATATATAAGTTTCTAAATATTTTTTTAATAAAATATTATAAAAAAATTAAAGGTGATTTCAAGACTTTCATACATGCATAGACAGCTGCAAATCAATAAAATTAATGGAAATTAAAAGTGGTTTTCAGAAAAACTAATACTAGTTGTATAGTGAACATTTCTATGATGTCTTTCATACATGCATAGATAATTAGAAATCATGCATAGATAATTAGAAATCAATAAAATTGATGGAAACTAAAATGAAGAAAAATCGTAACATACCAATACATTGAAACCAGTGACATTGACAAATGAAATAGCCAAAGAAGCACCAGCAAGAAGCAACTCATCCAAACGTCCAACAAACATGAGAGATATAATTTGTAAGCTGTTTTGAAACACACAGACAAATATCAAAGGCCCTGCCAGCCATAGCTGCTTCTTTGATTCTTCAATAATCTCCCTTCTCCCTATTTTCATTGTGCCCTCTCTTTCTCTCACTCAAGTCTCCAAGACAAAAACAAAAGTCTTGACCAAAATGATGTCAACTTCCCAAGACAACCCTCTTTGAATGTGTCACTATTAATTACACCAAAGTGCTATCTTTAACTCTTATTATTATAAGAGATTTTTGGGAAATATTTTGGGACCTATCTACCTACAACTAATATACGAAAATTAATTATTTATTATACTACATTTTTTTTTTGACAAATTATCATACTACATTCTTATCCTTCATTCAAATAACTTAAAACAATTTTCATTAGGGGCAATTTGGTATTTGCAACATTTTACTTTTCCATTCTTTATTGTTTTTCTTTTTCTATTTTTCTTCTCTTTCACATTTTGCAATTTTTTATTACTATTATTTCTCATACCACTTTCATTCTTTATTACGTTTTCATTCATTATTTATTATTTTTCATTTTGACTCTCTCTGTCTTTCTTATTTTTCAATTATTTGATTCTCTTTCTTTTCTCTAATATAATTTAATTTAATATTTCTTTTTCATATTCTCCACTAATTTTTCTAATTGCTACTATCTTCTTAATATTCTCATTAGTTGGAATTGTTTTGTTCAAAAATCACTAGTGATAAATATTAAAAAAATATGAGACAAACTTTTGTCATAGATAAATATATTCATGACATAAAAATTCAAACCCATAAATATAAGTACTTAAAATCTGTAATGAGCATAGTGCATGTATTTTAACGGATTTCACATATAAAATGAAAAAAAAATATAAATAATACATTAATATATATTGGTATTTTTAAAATACATGTTTTCTATATTTTATCATATTGATTTTATATATCGTTTTCAAATGAACATGCATAAATATTTATTTCGAAGGACATAAACATATCAAATCCGCAAGTAATGTGGTGCAAATATTTTAACAGAGTTTTACATATAAAACAAGCGAATTTTTTTATAAAATTATTACATTATTGTTTGTATTTTGAAAATACTCATGAGTTTTTTTTAAAAAAATTTCATCATATTGAGTTTATTAGTCAATCACATATCAACACGAGATAAAAATTTGTGTTTCCTAGATATTAACACATAAAATCCACAATGGATGCAAGTGCAAATATTTAACAGAATTTTACAAATAAAATAAACAAATATTTTATATAAATACTATATTAATGTTTTAAAATGACTAATGAATTTATTCCAATCTATAATATTGACCTTAAATATCAAGTACAAATAAATAGATCTATGCAAATGCACGAAACTATTACTAGTTTTATGACAAATTAAAGTCAAAAATAAACTACCCTCCTTTAATTTTTTTTGTCTTTTTAATATTAATAGGCCATTATTTAATAATATTCATTGTCTTTTACTATTGAATTTTTCTACACCTTTCAATCAAGTTCGAATTTCAAAGTTGTCATTAAAAGTGTAAGTGCAACCTACTTAAAAAAGATGTAGGTGTAGCTCCCATTCACTTTCCATTTTTATTAATGGGCCAGGTATAGGGGGACTACTACTTGTCCCTTGGGATACCCATTTGTATACCTTTGCCTATATATAGCATTGCATATCGTACATAAATGTTCAAAGGGGTATCTTAAGAAGAGTGAGGCAGAAGTGATGAGTGTTTTCATAAATTTTCCTAATGTATTATTCAATGTTGGGTAGTTGTATTTTAGTAATTGTATGAAACTGAAAGACTAATTTTGATCGGTCTATGGAGTGCCTTATAATATATGAATCATTTGTTTTCTTTATATTATTTGGTACTTCATGGATTTGATGCAAACTCGATAATTCAGGAATATTCTACCATACAAGGTAGTAATTACATATTGTTTGCTTGTTTGCTTATAACTTTCATTTGTGAGAAAATATCAATCTTTATACTTTGGTTTTGTTTAGAGTTGTGTTATTTGAACATCTATTTATATGATAACTTTTCATACAATCAAATTTTTTACAAAGAAAACGAGGTATTGACATAAAATTCAAAGCAATAAAGAAAGAAAATAAAAAGATAATGTGCGTATGATAGAGAAAGTTGTAGCAAAAGTTGTCAAATAATAATTGTTCAAATATCATTTTTTTTATTATGCATTTATTCTATGGTAGATAAAATTGTGATTTAGATCATTGAATCTAATGATTTTGTAATATTTATTAGCACTAGAAATATGATTTTATGTTAGGATAATCACCTTCGATTAGAAGTTTTACTTGTAAAACCATGTGATTTGGTGACAATAATGTCTTTAAAGTTATTTTTTGAACGTGTTTAAGATCCAATCTCAAAAACCTAAAAATGGTGGATCTTTATTTTTACCATGAATTAACGGACTTAACAGTTGAAAATTGTTCAGATAAAAAAATCTAATAATATATGAGGAAATTTCAATTTCTACCACATGTATCTTGAGGAAAGGAACAAGATTTTACGGCGCAAAAGAAAAGAAAGGTACATGTTGAGGTTTATGGCTAATAAGATAGAAAATTGATGTTCACACACCAAAAAAAGCTAAAAAACACCTATAAAGACCGAAATATCATTCGGCAGTTAACTGCTGCCGGCTGCTTCTTCCTCGGTAGTTAGTTATCGTCAGATTTTATAATTTCTCGGGAGTTAACTGACGATACGCCCTGATACCTCTGCATTGACATAAGTTTCATTTTCTAAACCTGTTATGTGTTTAAAACATCAATTATAGTAACTACATTCATTTATCAATTCATAAACTACACATGCAATCATCAAAATATCAATTCATATATAAACCCTTAACACATGCAAACTACCAAAAGCAACAAAACCAAACCTACACAAACTAACATTATGATTACAAATGATTAATACTAACTTGTGTTTTTGTGGAGATGATTGAGTTGATTTTCGTCAAAAATGGAATTGGGAGGAATTTGAGTAGTTTTTGAAGAATATTAGAAACCGATGCTTCTGTTATGCAGTTTCTGCATATGTGCAGGACACATCGGTCGTTAACTGCCGATGAAACCGACGACAGTTAATTGCTGAGGAAACTTCAGTAGTTAACTACCGATGATATAAACCGGCGACATTTAACTACCGAATGAGTATTTAAGTCTTTTACAATGTGTCAACATCAATTTTTCAATAAGATAAGGGTTGGTTTTTCAAAAGTAAATACATTGGCCATTTTTTGAGTTTACAATATATTGGGCCCATTATAGGTTCATTATCCTTTCTTTTAAAAAACAATTCCTTTACTTTTCTGTAATTTTTTTTGCTATGTCTAACCTTAATTATTTACTGTATTTCTTTGTGAATTTTATGAATTTCACTCTATAAATTATGATTTGTAATAGTTATTTGTATATTATTCTTATTTATATTTTGTTTATTTTTTATTTCTTTCGATCGTGGTTGAACCCATTCTATTGATTAAACAATAACTAGTGGGTCTCACATCTATGGTCTTTTTGGTTTAGTTTTAAATATATACATTTTACACTAAGGTGGTTCCTTAATATTCATTTTGTATTAGATTTAAGTAAATATATGCTTGTATTAGATTTAACGTGTCTCTCGACTTCATCTCTCCCAATCCCATACACTAAATCGGGCTTTAAACAATTAACATCTTATTCCAAACATTAATTGATTTAGATTATATTATTGTATAAATAAAAACTAAGGTTATATGAGATATAAAATTCAAGAGCACTTAAATTAATTTATCAAAAAACTTCATTCAACATTTAAGATTAAAACACATTGAAATCAAACATCACTAGTGTGTATACCGGTGAACTTCACGGGGAAAATTGTTTAACCTATACAATATTTATTTTTAATCAAATTCAATAAAAAATTAAAATAAAACACAAAACAATACATGAAAAAAGAGGATTTATAAGCCTTTTGCTATGTATAAATTACAAAAATCATAGAATAATAATTCAGTTATAAGTCGGTTAATGTTATGTTAATTAATATAATTTGGGTCAAATAATTTAGTTATAAACTTGCTCATTTATATCAAACTAATAAGTACCCTAAAAATATCAATCTAATAAGTTTTTTATTACAAAATCAAATCAATAATAAGTTTAGGAATTTATAGTTTTTTTTTGTTGGGTGGTACTGTTTGTTTTGGTGGTGTTTTTCCAATTGTGAGACATGCAATTTCCGATGGAAAATCAAGACTAAAAGAAAATGAGGATATGACATTGAAGTGACTATTACTTAACTCAACGATTTCAATATAAGCTATTACATTAGACCACCAGTAAAAAAAATATTCCTAGAACAGTTCAATTAGAGTAATCAAATTTAATGTCCATGCTAATTGCTTTGTGGAATACAGGAAAATATGTCCAATAAAATAACAATACAATCATGATTTAAAAATATATATTGACAGGATGCAATAGGAAAAGCTAGATATAGAAGGCCATGCCTAGAAAAATACAAATCATCCAAAAAAAATTAATGAGACAATTAAGAACTAATTGCCCAAGGATAAAAGGACCATACAACAGTTTGTACCAAAAAAAAAAAAGGACATATACAACAGCTGAACATCTTGCAAAATCTTCGGTAGTTATAGCACTTCATGTCTCAAATGACCAGGAAAACCTTAACCTCTTGAATAAGAGCTAGTTAAGAATTTTGTTGACACCATATGTAATACCATAAATCAATAAATGAAATATGCAATAAAAAGTAGAATATGCTACAACAAAACTGAAACTTGAAAGCAACGTTTTTCAATCTAATGTCCAAACCAAAAATGCTTGATTAAAAAACTTGCCCGATGTGAAAAAGTTATTAAGTATAACTTCAATTGAAAAGAGAATTTAAAATCACTTATCTAGCATAGTCATGATGACTGTTTTTTTTTAATGGCAATATATATATATATAGATAGATAGAAAAAGGAGCTGTACATATACACCAAAAGGTCGCTAAATGACGGCTATTCAAGGACCACTAAGGTGGACCCCCAACCCCACAAACGAGAATGGGAGAACCACCCCAGAGGCTCCAAACACCAAAAATAAAACACAAGAAAAGAAAAGAGACGCCCCCCAAAAGGACCCGCCAAACACACCGCCCCCCGCAACGAACAAATGTGCGAGAAGAAAACCAGGAAGCCAAGCCGGAAAAGTAGAGGCTACGAACCCCTACCCTCCCACAACCCCAGAAACACAACCACCACAACTCCCTACCGCTGCCAACAAAGGACGAGATGCATCTCCCATTCATAGTAAGAGCAGGAACTAACAGGGCACTTAGCCAAGAACCACTTCCAAGCTAAGAGTTTCGCTCTATTCACCACAGGCTCCTCACTAAAGGGGCTAGCTACCAGAAAAAATAAGGTCATTCCGGGAAGTCCAGATGGTCCAAATAACAGCATGCCAAACAAGAAGTAAACCTATTCTAACACGCTTCCCCCTACCTAAACCCGTAAAGTAAAGAAACTGCTGAGCTAGACCTAGAGGACTCACAAACACCCAACCCAACCACCTAGAGACTTGATACCACACCGGAAGGATAGACGGACACGAAATAAAAAGATGCACCGACTACTCAGGCTGCGCATCGCATAAGACACACCCTAATCCTCCACTCGGAATCGGGACACCTCTATGACTAAGGTTAAGCCTGGTAGGAATCCTGTAGAGGATAAGTTGCCAAGAGAATACAACCACTTTCGAGGGGGCACGAGACTTCCAAACCCACGAAACAGCCTGCAGGACCTCGCCATTCGGGGCGTCGGAACTCAGCAGGCTCTTAGAGAGGAGAGCATAAGCCGATTTAACCGAGTACCTCCCATCAGAACTGTTGGTCCAAGACCACCTGTTTTCTCTATCAACACGGGAGTTTCTGTTCACCACCAACATCAACTCATTAAGCAGATCAGTCTCCCAAACAAAGAAATGTCTCCTCCATCTGAGGTCCTACACCCAAACACTCCCCACCCAGTCTCCTAACTCCGCCACTCTACCCCCTGGTTGAAGAGAAAGCTGAAACAGCTGACGGAACCTGGTTTTGAGGAGGATCTTCCCACACCACGAATCATGCCAAAAATTAGTCGATAGACCATTCCAAGTCACCCTAGCAACCCCCTCTGAAAACCAGTCCCCATTAGCCTCTCTATCTCCCCCAGAAGCGAAATATTCGACCACCACGAGGAAACCCAACGGAGGCCGGAAGGTCTGCCACCAAGATGGGGCGAGGGATGACACCCACCATAGAGAGCGACAATGATACAAGCCCCTAACTTCAGCCGATCGGACCAAACCACTCAACCCCTCAACCACAAGAAGAAAAAGGAAAGGAGCTAGGGGGTCCCCCTACTTAAGCCCTCTATGAATATTGACCTCTTCAGTTGGGCAACCATTGACAAGGACAGAGAGATTCCCACTGAAGACACAAGCACGAATCCACCTACACCACTTATCATTGAAACCAAACCTCCTTATCATGTAGTCAAGGAAACTCCAGCTAACTGAATCACAGGCCTTTTCAAAATCCACCTTAAAAATTAGACACTCCTTCCTGGCCACATCAATAATCTCATTGACCGCGACCACCCCATCCACAAGCTGGCAACCTTTGATAAAAGCAAATTGATTGGATGAAACAAGCTTATCCATCACTGAAGCAAGCTTACCTGCCAGTACCTTCGCCACCAACTTATAGAGAGATCCAAGAAGAGAAATGGGCCTAAAGTCGCCAATACGAGTTGGGGAGGGGACCTTGGGGATGAGGGTGATAAAGTACGACGAAAAAGACCGCGGAATGGTAGTAGAGTGAAAAAATTGATCGAACATGATACCCACCTCTCCCTTTAAAAGATCCTAGAATCTCTTATAGAAGGAGAAATTGAAACCATTCGAGCCAGGGCTTTTAGTCCCATCAGACTCTAAGACAACTTTCCTAATCTCCTCTTCACTAAACGGGACCACCAAAGCACCCGCCTCCTCCTCCTCAAGGCTAGTGAAGGCCACCCCATCACTACTAAAAAAACAAAAATTAGTGAGGGATATTTAGTGAGGGAAAACGTGAAATCCCTCTCTAATTCCGTCACTAAATTTTGCGACCAAGGAATTTGTGAGGAATTTTATTTTTTCCATCACTAATTTCCTTCGCTAATTTTGCTTTTTCTAGTAGTGCATCAAGAGTAGGGCGGTCGAAGCAGGCCTTAGAGAAATGATCCCTAAAATAACTCACAATCTCCGCACGAACCTTAGGGACACTCTCCACCTACCTACTCCCCACCCTCAAGGCCAGAATGGAGTTTCGTCACCTCCTTAACTTGATACTAGAATGGAAGTAAGCAGAATTGGCATCCCCCTCACGCAGCCACCTCGACCGCGACTGCTGGAAAAGCTGGGACTCTCTGGCTCTTAGGAGCGCCCAAAGGTCATGGAACCCCTTGAACCTCGCTTCAGTAGCAGCCGAGGATAAGGTAGCCACTTCCGCCCTGAGGTCAAGAAGCTTGATCGCCTCCATCTGCGCATCAATCCGAGCCTCCAACCTACCAAAAGCATGAGAGTGCCACTCCTTCAGGTCGCCTTTAAGGGGCTTGAGCTTCGCCGAGAGCCTCACTGCCATCCACTCCGACGGCCTAGAGCGATTCCAACTACTACAACAATCTCCCCAAGGTCACGATGAGATTACCAATAGTTGTTGAATCTAAACGGCTTCGGCCCCAACTTTGAGAAGAATATCTGAGGATCACCGTACTATGGTCAGAGACATCTCTAGGAAGCGCCCATTAGGTCGCCTCCCCCTAAAGATCCCATCAACCACACGAAAGAAGAAAACGATTGAGCCTGCTCAAGGCACCCACATTTGGTTGGCACCAGGTAAAATTCCTACCAAGGAGAGGAAAGTCGAGAAGACCCATTCTATAAACAAAGTTTGAAAAAGCACAGATCTCACTCCCCGGAGGGTTGCCACTACCAAAAAGAGTACCCCTCCTCTCCGACTCGTGAAGGACAGAATTAAAATCTCCCGCCACACACCAAACATCCCCACCGAAGGATTCTTTGAGAGACAACAACTTCTCCCACATCTCCCTCTTGTCTGTGATAGAGCATTTGGAATAGACGTTCACCACAAAACAACGATTCCTCAACACCCCCCAATGCAGGCATACACCAACAAAACCCGGGCCAGAAAAAGAAAAAACTGCTTCACCTTTAGAAGCACACCAGATGGAAACAATACCCCCACTATTCCCTATCGACGGGACAAAACTCTAGTCACAAAAAGAATTACCCCATAAGTAGTAAACAAGGGACTCGGAGACCGAGCACAACTTAGTCTCTTGGATGAGCACACAATCGAGCTGACTAGACAAAACAAACTCCCTGACCTTCCTTTTCTTAATCCTACCTCCTAATCCACAAATATTAAAGGAACCAATAATCATGGAACACCCGTACTCTCACCCATGGCGGCCTTGGCCGCACCATCCCTAGCCTCTAAGGAACCCAATCTAGACTCAGAAATAGGATCCTCAACATGAAACACAACTCCTAAAGTCTTACCATCACTCAGAACATGTTTGGCAATAAAGCTGTCAGATGGACCTACAGGACTCAACGGAAGCCCTATTCTGGGGCAAGTAAGAGAGGAGCCATGGGAGACGACATACCCACAAGCCGAGTGTAGTAAGAGAGGAGTCATGATGACTGTTATCTCATACATTCATGAATGCTTTGCATTTATAGGATGATATTTTAAAATTTCAAATTCCACTTCATCCACAGCGACAAACTTTAAAAAATATACGAACACAGTATAATTGCATATTTTATAGGATGATATAGAGTTTGTTTCCATTCACAAATATGCAGGGAGGAGCAATTCCAACAAAAATGTCTGAAGTCTTAACTTCTAAAGTTGCAATTAAAGAAGAACATAGACTAATAAAAGAAAGGGTCCTTGCCTGATTCTCCCACAGCTACTGAATCTATCCTCTAACGCTGCCAAAACGCAAATCGATTCGCATGTACAATTGTTTTGGAAAGAAATTGCACTATATGTACTTGTCAAACAAAATAAAAAGAAAAACCAATTGATCCTCCAACAATTTTAATATTGAACCTTGGGCCATCCCATCATTTATAACAACAAACAAATCAAATTAAATTTCAAAGTATCACACCAAATATAAAAAAATACAATCAATTTCATAATAAAAATAAGAGAATAGATTCTTTGTCCACTGTCTCACCGATGTACACTTCTGATGTGAGCACAACTCTTCTTTTTAGTAAATCTCAACAATATGATGTGTTCCTTTTCTCTTCCATTTTTCCTTTCTTCCTTAGCAACAACCAACAACCGTAAAATTATGTTGTTTCAAATAAGATGCAAATTACAACTCAAAAGTAGAACCTTTATTAAAAGAATGAAAAAAGGCTTTGTCTTTTTGCCTACCTATGTATATAATCCAATCACTATAAGAAGATGAAAAACAAAAATCAGAGTATAAAGGTTTGAAGAAATAGTATTTGGAGGAATCGATAACACACACTATAACCACAATTTAAAACATTTGTATTTACACATTAATAAGAAACTCAAAATGAGAGAGAAATAAGGTGAATAGAAAGGAGACATATCATTATTGAATTGAATGAGTGAGTTACAATGTGTAAGCACCTATTTATAAGCCAACGAGAGTACATTATATCTATCATACACTAATTAACTACACAGTAACACAACTCCTCTAACTGTCACAACAGAATTACAGCTGGCATAGTAAAGTTTTTTAGGGTTTGCTCAAGGTACTTGCATCGCAAGTAACCTCTTCTTTCTCTTTATTTTGTACCACATATCACCCTAGTTGTGTCCTACTAGACACAATAACAACAATTTAAAACCTTTTTTAATTAGGATTTTGAGTAAAAAACACATAAATCACAAAAGAGACAATCAATGAATCCATGGTGGTGATACTTATGATTAATTGAGACGTATCTTCCTCATAAGATCTAACAAAAAACTTAGTACTAACTCGTTGCAACAGGCTCACACCAGCATCAAATTCTTGCAAAAATAAAAACACAAAAAAGATGGATTGAAATTTGAACCTACCGTCACCCAATAAACAAAAAAACGAAAAAGAAAAAATCAGTTGAAATGGCAAAAAAAAAATTCCATTATCCGATGTTGAGGTTGAAGAAGCTGCGTAGTTTATCACAATAAGAATGAATGTGTTGATGAAGAAAGAATGTTAGAAGCAATAGTAAAAAAAAGCAACGAAATCACAATAAGAAAACATAACATAGAAAAAGAGAATAGTGACTTCTAGATACATAAATTTTCAGGTTGCACAAGCATTCTACCAAAGCAGCAGAAATTAATAAGCCAACTTCAGCAAACAAATCTCAATGTTAAGATAAAAATAACAATGAACATATTATAGTAGCCATAAAGCATATATAAGCGATGAAGAAAAAAACAATGATTAAGAGAAGCCGCTGTTTTTGGTATCCGCAAGCTCAAAGTATACATTGGAAATTGCATGGAAAGTGGAGTAATAATTATAAATCAAATAAAATTTGTACCAAAAAAAAAATCAAATAAAATTATTTAAAAATAATAAATATAGTTTAAGTTAATTCTTGTTACAGTTGTATTGAAGTCACTGAAGGAACTACTAACTAATTTAATCATTGGAATTTATTTTTGTCAGGCTGCACCTGCTGCTGAAGATGATGATCCTGACCTCTTTGGTGATGAAACAGAGGAGGATAAGAAGGCAGCAGCGGAAAGGGAGGCATCTAACCCTCAAAGAAGAAAGAGAGTAAGCTCTCTCTCTAGTCGTTATAAATTTTTATTATTATTATTATTATTATTATTATTATTATTATTATTATTATTATTATTATTATTATTAGGGTTAATAGGTCTTTACCCCCTGTAATATAAGTCATTTTTGGTTT
>Ga0315913_1005046_pt1 | contig 16023 bp, 9 predicted proteins | sample MpolsnodulesMG_FD_207736 | JGI IMG/M metagenome (GOLD analysis project Ga0315913, IMG submission 207736) | Medicago polymorpha root nodule microbial communities from Los Angeles, California, United States - small nodules | ecosystem: Host-associated > Plants > Roots > Nodule | place: USA... | reverse complement strand
TTTGATCTTATGGATTTGAATTGTGATTGAGAAATACATTTCGAATCTAGGTTAGAATAATCTTCTATCAATACTTTTGTTCTAGACATGGAACTTAGGTTTCTAATCATTTTGAATATTGAAACTTAAAGCTTTGGTATCATTGTGTAGTGCGAGACATCGACGATACAACGATACAATCGACTATTGGACCGTTTAATAGTGCGAGACATCGACAATTAAACGATCCAATAGAGATCGCGATATCATTTGGACACGAATGATGTTGTTGAGCAATATGTGATAATATCGAGTGATAATTTGAATCCGCAACCCAAATCCGAGAATACGTACGAGTAGGTTGATGAAGTTTAATCCCAGCATACTTATTTCCCTGTTAACTCTCATCCCATTTATAACTTCTTAGTTTGATAGTGTATGAAACAAAATACCCGACAACCCTAACTCAGAACGATATTGATTGTTGAACGGCTTAGAATATCGCACCAGTCCCTGTGGAGACGATAACATAAATACTTACTTTTGTTGCTACATCAGTAATTATTTTACAAAAAAAATAGACTTGATTAAAAAAATGTCACATCATTTTTAAAAAAAAATCACATTATTTTAAAATGTCTAATAAGCATATATTTTGTAAAATCAACGTAAGACATACAAATTTTTCCACTGTCAAATCACACCAAAAACCAAATGTGAAGGAATTTGAAATGATAGAGGTTGAATGAAAAATAGCATGAAAGCAATGACATACACAGACTAATTTTTAAGATAAAAAATTTAAATAAATGACATCCAAACACTAACAAAGTAGTTCATCATAATGTTAGGATGATAGATGGAGCCTGCATTGGATTGGATCACCATATTAGACTAAGAGCAATCATACATGTGAAATTGACAACAAATCTTCAAGCAAAATGTTTAATGAGCATGTGTTTTGTCAACTCAATGTAATACATTTACAATTTTTTTTCGTGTGGTCCCACCAAAGACCAAAAGAAAGAAATTTGATATATTTGAGGTTAGACAAAGAAATTGCATGAAAGTGAATGACATCCAAAAACTTATATTTAATATAACAAAATTAAGCAAATGACATGTCAAAATAAAAAAAAAATAGTTCATCATAGTGCTTGAATTTCTGAGGTTGACTGCAATGAATTGGATCATCAAATTTAACTAAGAGAAACCCCACAATTAAGATTGACACCACATCTTTACCTGAAAATCTTAAGACGTTAGGTATATTGGTTATCTCACATATATGTTGCTTAACACACACACACACACTCTTGCATCAAATGTAGAAGTTTAACTCACATATGATACATTAACATCTCTCTATTAAATGTTAGATTCTATGTGTTTGTGATTTCGTGAGATAGCCAAATAAAGACAGAGACACAAACATGGTAAAAAATGTGGGTTGGTAGCGGTTTCATCAAGGAATGCTTTTGTTCCTTTTATTTTAGATAAGAGAGAAAGTAAATTAGAAAAACAAAGAAATGAAACATGAATTTAAACATGAGAGAAATGATAAGGGGAAGAAAGTAAGAAGTTTGTTTTATCTGTGAGAGTATAGGGAAAAGAGTGAATTGATGGGAATTTTGTAGATTTGTTGAAGGCGTTGGAGATTACTGAGTAATTATGTCACCAAAATATTAGATTCATTAAAAAAAATGTCGCATCAATTTAAAATGTTTAATAAACATGTATTTTATCAACTCAACAAAATACATATACATTTTTCCATTGTTGGATCCCATCAAAGACCAAAAACAAAAGAATTTTAAATAATAGATGTTGCATAATTGTTTTTACATGAAAGCGAATGACATTTAAAAACTAAAATTTAAGATTAAAAAAATTAAACAAATGACTCATACAAACTACATTGGATTGTATAATCACATCAGGCTAATAGCAACCACACAAGCGACATTGATATCGCATTTTCATCTCATTATATCTTGCTCAACATATACTCTTACATAAAATTTGAAACTTTAACTTACACTTGACACATTAACATGTCTCCATTAAGTGTCAAACTCTCTGTGCCCGTGATCGACCACCAAGAATCACTCTGCTCCCCCAAAATGTTGAACTGGGATATCATGCCGTTGTTGGTTCTTCTAAGGGAGCCAACACTGTTGTGGATCCACACATTTTAAAAAGAGTAACCACATAAGTTAGAATGATATAATCTTCATCCAAAATTTAAAGCCTTAAATATATGAGTTATTTTTTTACTTATAAGTTGTTCAACTTGCACTATTTTATTCAATGTTGAACTTTAACAATACCAACTTTCTCCCTCAAATATGACGAAATTCTAACCCGTGCTTGGCACGGGTGTCCATACTAGTAAATGGTGATTTGACCATGATTGTTTCAACCTTGCATTGCCACATGTAACATTTCTTTTGTATTGGATTTTGACATGCCATGTGTATTGTCTCATTTTATTTATCCTCAAATGTATGTATAGACTCCAACATCAGTTAACTTTTTTTATTTTAGGAATCCAACATCAGTTAACTAACGTTAAGAGTGAAACTGTCGGTGGAAGTATTTAGATATTTTTTACGGTGACAAAGAGCACTTTTACAAGTGAAAAGAGCAATTTTTCTCCAATAATGAGTTCATAAACCTGAATAACACAAACAACCTATAAAAAAATTGTTATTTTTTTGTTGTTGTGGTGTCCAGGATTCGCCCCCAGATCTTGCATATATTATGCATTGTCTTTACCAACTGAACTAAGCTCACGGGGACATAAAAAATTATTCTCTAGATATTTATTTACTAAAGGACTTATAGACACAAAATAATCGGGAGTTAAAAACCGAATAACTTTGAGGGGGTGAAAAGAGCAAAATTCCAAACTACAACCCATTTCATGAAACCCATGCAAAAACTGAAAACCAAAGAGAACGAACATTAAGATGAAGACTAAAGAGGTGCATAATGTGAGGAGGTGCCATTAGAAAATGCAGTTGAATCTAATTAGGCCACCAATAAGACATCTCCATCCACAAGAAAAGAAAAGTGGCGATGGAAACAATGCATTTCTAATTCCTTACTTATTGCACCATGTGGTAAGAAACAAAACAGAGAAAAAAAGAACCTTTGAGAACGGAAAAACAGAGACACATATATTTAGTACTCAACAACAAACACAACCCAACTATAAATCTTCCTTAATTTCTCCGTCCAATTTTCTCAAATAAATTCACACTCTTTTTTCTTCAATCCTTCATTTCCATTCTTCTTCTTCTCTGATCCAATGGCAACCCTTTTCCAAGGATTGGGAGCTGTTACCTCCAATTCCTTTGATTCCAACAAGCTACTCCTTTCTTCTCGTAGATCCCTTAAAGGTTCGTTTTTTTGAATCGTTGAATGGTTTTTGATTCTGGGTTTCCCTTATAAGTTAATGGGGTTCTTGTATTATTATTGACCATGTTTGTTGTTTGTTTCATTTTGTCACTGATTTGATTTCAGAGAGAAAAGGAAGCATTTTTGTTGTCAGATCTGATGCAAAGGTGAACAAGGCTTTGAAGACTGGTGCAACTCGTAAGGGTGAATTGTTGATCCCTAATGCAGTTGCAGTAAGTTATCTCATCACTCACACTCTTTTCCACATTTTTTGTAATTGCGCATGGTGTAATCATGTTTGAAAATTGTGTTTTTTTGTTGTTGTTTGGTTATAGACACAGGAAAGTTCTGCAACTTCTGCAGCATCGAAACCTGGGTATGTTTTCTCCTACAATCATTTGTGTTGTCCTTGTTATGTCAATTTAATCTTTTTTGTCTTTTGTTTGTTATGTTTATGATTTTGCTGATTGATTGAACTCTTTGTGTAGTTAAAATGTATATTGATATTACATGTAAAAGAATCTAATTATATAGTCTTGCTTTAGTACAATTTTACAAAGCTTAGATACTAGGGTATGCTTCAATGAGGAGAAGAATTGGCAACTTTTAAAAAATAAAAATCAAACACATGAAATCTATGCACATTGAACAGTTTGCACTTTCACTTCAACTAAGAATGATTCAGGCCTTCAGCGTATGCTTTATACAGCTGAGAGTTAACCACTGAAAAGAAGAATAGGCCAACACGATGGAATATGGCCTAAACTAAAGAATGTGAAGAACTCTTTACCGTTTCATCTCAGCAAAAACACATTTTTACCCTTTGATATTGATAAATTAGATGGAATTAGTTCCAGGTCATAGTTCATAGTTGAAAAGTAATTAGTCTATTTAATTTATCTTTTGGCTTCTTTATCGATGCTTTGCGAAAGTGCGAAGTGGTGCCGTGCAATTTTTTTTCTTTTTCTGTTTTATTTTCTGACGAACAAGACGATAGTTTCCATCTGGAAACAACAATACATCTCTGAATCAAAAGAGCAAACATGTTCCTTACAACAGACAATACCTACCTTGCCATGTAAGCCATACTAACAGTAACACAAGCTAAACCCATCCAAATCCTATATGTTAGAAATATTGGGAGAATATATAAGTTTAGCAATTATAATGAAATATGGAAGCAACTCCTATATGTTAGAAATATCTAGAGGATACTTTAAGGCTTTGTTTGTGAGTTTGGAGGGGAATGGATGGGAGGGGTTTGGAAAAAAAGGAAGGAGCAGGTGGAAGAAATAGATGACATTGAGAGAAGAAGGCTTTGAGGGTTCATTTTTCTTCATAATACATGAATTCTTCAAAAATTGTATTGGATGAGGGTTTTGGAGGGTTTACATGAATTCTTCAAATATTATTAAAATTAAAAATATATTAATCATAAGCATTAATGAACATTTACCTCTTTCGATCCTACAATAAATTGTTATTCTTAACAAGTAGTTTTGTTGGTTGGTTAATTGGTCATATCTTTTTGATGAAATGTATTGGATTGATATTATTAGTTTGGTCAAAGCAAAAAAAATTGATCAAATCTAAGTTAACTATGCGATTTGATAAGTACATTCTGTTACAATTGCGAGATTATGTGGGTCAAATGTTTGTTGTTTTTTCATTTGTTATCTTTGCCCACTATTTACCATTTTCCTCTGTATTTCCAACCCTCCAAAGCCTTCCCTTCGCCTCTCCTCCAAACTCCCAAACAAAGCCTAAGTTATTCTAATCATGATCTTACGAGATTAATGATATTTCCTACATATTATATTTCCTTCACCTACTTTCAACAAACAACTTAAGCTCTTGTGGTAGTTGGTTCATGACATGGTTATTACTCATTAAAGCATTTTGAGTGTGACTAAGTGGTCATGTGTTCAGTCCTTGTTGCTTTCGTTCTTCTAAATAAATGTTAAATTTTAGTGCAAGTTAGGTGGGTGTGATTGTGCAAAATCCATGTTTCATGACCAAAGGGTTTTTGCTTGAAGTGGTATGTTAGATATAAGACCATTCATTTGATTTTACCCATTAGTATAAGCTTTTGGGGTAGTTGGTTCTTGACTATCCAGTGCTGGCATTTTTTTCTCTTATTGGTTGCATTGGTTGAAGTTGTTAAAGCCTGTGCTGGAATTTTTTTCTTTCTAATTGTTGCATTAATTGGATAGTTATGACCAATAACAATGACATTCATCAGATATGCATTTTATTCGCAGGCATGAACTTCTCCTTTTTGAAGCCCTACGTGAAGGATTGGAAGAAGAAATGGAAAGGGATCCTTGTGTTTGTGTCATGGGTGAAGACGTAGGTCATTATGGAGGATCTTACAAGGTGACTAGAAACCTAGCTGAAAAGTTTGGTGACCTCAGAGTTTTGGACACCCCTATTGCTGAGAATGCCTTCACTGGAATGGGTATTGGAGCTGCCATGACTGGTCTGAGGCCAATCATTGAGGGCATGAACATGGGATTTCTACTTCTGGCATTTAACCAAATCTCTAACAATTGTGGAATGCTGCATTATACGTCTGGAGGTCAGTTTAAAATACCAGTTGTCATTCGTGGGCCCGGTGGAGTCGGTCGGCAACTTGGAGCAGAACACTCGCAACGTCTTGAGTCATATTTTCAATCAATCCCTGGCATTCAGATGGTGGCTTGTTCAACACCTTACAACGCCAAGGGCTTGATGAAAGCTGCGATTCGAAGCGACAACCCTGTGATACTTTTTGAGCATGTTTTGCTTTATAACCTTAAGGAAAGAATTCCGGATGAAGAGTATGTGCTGTCACTTGAAGAAGCTGAGATGGTTAGGCCCGGGGAGCATGTTACAATATTAACGTATTCTAGGATGAGGTATCATGTCATGCAAGCTGCCAAGACATTGGTGAACAAGGGGTATGACCCTGAAGTGATTGATATCAGGTCTTTGAAACCATTTGATCTTCACACAATTGGGAATTCAATAAAGAAGACACATCGGGTTCTCATTGTGGAGGAGTGCATGCGTACAGGTGGAATTGGCGCTAGTCTGACAGCCGCTATTACTGAAAATTTCCATGACTATTTGGATGCTCCTATCATATGTTTATCCTCTCAGGATGTACCGACCCCATATGCCGGAACATTGGAGGAATGGACAGTGGTCCAACCTGCTCAAATTGTGACTGCAGTTGAGCAGCTCTGCCAGTGATTACTGCGAAAACACACTTAATTCGGTTATCTTTTTGGTAAATCTATTGTGTTTGTTAAATTAAACTAGAATATTCATCATGATATTTTCTTTTTCTTTTTCTTTCGCTTCTGAAGTCTAAACCACCGCAACCTTACAGTGGTATTTAATTGATGATACCGTTTGCATTTCTTTAGATTCAGGTGAGTCCTAGAACTGGACAATAATTTGAATGGATGTTGAAGTTGTCTGTTATAGGCCCTTTCCATTTTTAGTTTACTTGTATTGTATGGATGTAATAGTTTGTTCTAATGAATTAGTAACATGTTCTATCAAATTCATGTCCTAATTCTAATGTCTGGTGTCTGTTCAATCAATAAATATTTTAGAATAATGATTCTCCCACAGCTGAAGAAAACTGTGAGAATGGTGTAGGTAATAGCGGAAATGTAAATGGAAGAAAAAATATAGAAGAGTGTGATACCCCAAATTTTGACCATTTAAAAGTTTTTATCCGTATTTTAAAAGGCGAGCAATTCTGTCGTCTCAGACGAAATTTCGGCAGAGAAGTATTTTAAAGTACCTCATTTGTTATTGAATGGGACAGTTTTAAGTGTTTTTTTATTATTTGTTTCTATTTCTCATTATTTCTTTTTAATTAATTCATTTTAGCTTTTTTTTTATGTTATTTATTTCTATTTTCGTTTTTTACATATATTTTATTTTATTATTATTTGTTTTGTTTTATTTCTTTAAGTCCTTTTAATCATTTTTGGTCCAAGTCAAGTAGAGTCTTAGTCCAGTACACATGTCACAGTCTCATTAGTCCTTTGTTTTCTTTTTGTTCAAGTCTGTCCAGCCCAAGGGTATTTTCGTCCTTTTCATGTATCAGCTCAACCCTAGTTTTAGCAGTATTTATAGGCAGCATTTATTACAGTCTAAGGAGGTCACCAATGAGAGTCACATCAACCAATCAGCCGTAGCAGTCACATCTACAAACCCTAATTTTTTGTTCTACCCTTTTTCCCAGATCAAACACTAAAAATCATGAAGAATATTGGAACTTAAAACTTTTTTTCCAGATCAACCAAGAACATTCATTCAAACACACAAACCATTACCATACACAACACATTTTTTTTCGATCTTCTCCATCTCAACAAATCCATTCGAAAATCATCACTACAATTACAGCCATCATACGTCACTTTTAGATCCAAACCTTTCCACCAACCCCCGAACCTTTAATCTCTAAGGGTTTTTACTCACTTTTTCCTTTCCCACGAATAAAAGTAGAGAGTTCAAAGATTGACGATTCAAAACCAATTAATGGTTTGATATCCGAAAATCAAGAGCACAAAAATGGCGACTTCACTGAGGATTTTAAAATCCTAAGCGGGTTAAACCTATCTTACTTCTTTTATACTTATGATGTATTATTGTTTATACTTTGTAAATACTTGCTTACATGTTTATTCTTTCAACATGAGTGGTGAAATAAGTCCATTACCAAGACTTGAGAGAAACATTCGGATAGGACGGTGGTATAATCATAGTGCCTTGCCAAGAGTGAATTTTGGTTGTGGCACATGTGATAACCCCACTCAATTGAGGGATCTTGGAAATATACTATGTTGGCATGAGTATTCGTGTTTGACATGTTATTTTCAAGTGACCGTTAAAAGTTGAGAACCTTTAGCTACCTTAACCCATCTTGGCCTTTTAGGATGTAGTGCGGTGACTAATCATGAGTAAATCTTGGTTTAGTTGATACGCGATACTACACTCAGACGAGACTTTCTTACGAACGTTATTGGACCAGAAGTATTTCCGTAACCTGATAGTGTTCGGAAGTGGTTGACAACTCTGGGAACTTGGTAGAACCTGTGATACAGGTACATATGAAACCATAGTCCTTACCAAATGACGTTGTTACCCTTAACTCCAACAATCGTGGACTTAACCTCACCATGTTTTCTATGTTCTTTAGCATAATCATGCATACACGCATTCATTCATAAACAACTTTTTCATCCAATATCGAAGGATTTAGACAAGCTTTTTGGTAAACATCAAAGGTATGGACTTTGTAAGAATGAACACCAAAAAAATACAACTTCAAAAAAATATTAACTAAGCTTTGGCAAAAATATGAGAGAAGAAAAATATGAGATAAAATATGAGAGATACGGAGGAAAGGGAAGAAAATATAGGAAGATACATGATGTGCAAAAATGTAAATGGATTTTCTCCATTTCTCTCTCTTATACTAAAGTTTTGGGTTGATTCAGGGTGTATAGATGATATTTGGAATGTTTTTATTTTCATAATTAAATAGTAATAGAGGAAATGGAGAAAATGAGAAAAGTTCCATTCCCATAAAACATATTCTCCCGTACAAACAAAATCCAACAAAGGTTCAAACATAATTGATGGAGTATATCTGCTGTTGTCTTCCTTGCTGTTTCATATGCAGATTAGTATGTGTGTATATGAAGTCAGTGTGATGCCAGACATTGGTACCCATTGATTTTGCACTTACCACCAATTATATACGCAGATCATTTTGTATCTAAATTGCAACACTTACTTAGCCATCTATATTGATGACTTGAAAAGTAAAAACTTTCTATATAACCCCAACAATAACAGTGAAAGTTTAACAATATATATCCGAAATCACCCTTGATTTTTTTGACACTTATATCATTATAGTCCCTTATATTATCAAAACTCCAAATTCATCACTGGCTTTACAAAACAATAATCAATTTTGTTCATCTGTTAGTCTTAATGTGTCACATTAGGGTCTCTTTGGCACCTTAGCAATGTTAACTGATGCAAATGTCTGGGGCTAAATTGCAACAAGTTAATATTTTAATTGCAAGTTCTCCTCTCTTTTCCATACACACATTCTCTCCTCCATTGCGGTATTCTTCCACATATTTTTTTTCTTTCTATTTCTGCATAAAACCTGAAAAACTTAGGAAGGAGGCATGCATTGGTATTTGAGTCATCTAACTTATTGAAACTCTGATCCACATTTTGTAAAACTATAAATGATTTTAGAATATTGATAACTAATGCAACAAACTAGAATAATAAAAATGTAAAATTTTAAGCAGAATTTGTTGATTGTACATAGAAAACAATTGAGATAGATTGTTATTGGTATATTATATTTATATATACTCTCCTCTAGGCAGGATTTATCTTGTAAAGAAAAAGTTGATTTTATTGTTTCTATGCTGCCAATAATTGATATAGTCTTTTTGTTTGAATATAAACAATAAAGAAAAAATTTGAATTCCAACAAAAAGGGAGGACGACAAGATAATTTCATTTTAACCCACATATGTACAATATATTGTAACCATACCTGAATCTGATGCCAGGTCATGGCTGAGACATGTTTAAACGTGTCCTAGTGGAATTTGCAAATGTGCATGTATATGGTCTAAGACTAATTGGAGGACTGCTGATTTTTTTAATATAAAACTGAGCAATAATAAATAATTAATATATGCCTGATAGATCATGGTCATATGCCATGTAATCAACTGAAATTGTATTTAATTAATATATATTTTCCAGCCAAGATGGATACCCTTTTTCCTATTTGTTGGGTAACTGTTTTTTGCAATGTGAGCATTCAAATCTACGCATGTGGAATAATGAAGGAATAATATCATCATTGAGATTTGATTGGCAGCATATTATTTTAGAATGGAAGAATAATGTATTCACAAATGTGTTTCATTTTAAGCCACAAACATAGATTAATAGGTTAAATTGTTTTCCTAATTTGTATGACAGAATACACTACCCACTAGTCAACATGATTTTCAAGTTGTTAATACTAATTTACAGATGAATTATCAACTATAGTGCTACTTTGTTGTTGAATTTGGGTTTCCAATATATGGACTTAATGTTCAATAATACAATGATGTATAAGTTACAACTAACATAAGACAATGATACGATTGTGAAGATTCTCATCTTAGAATTCAATCTAGCAACTTGGATTACTAATTTTATCTTACACAATTACAACTGTTTCTAGTCCCTAGTTTTCCATGTGATTCATGTTCACTGTTTCCAAGTGGCATGTATTTTCTTTTCTTTTCTTTTTTTGAAGTATTTGAACAACTAAGCTAAAATTGAAGTAAAATATATACCAGTTAAATGTGACATGGAATCAATAGTAGGTACAGAATATTAAATACTCCAACAACAAAAAGTATCATCAAAATATCATTTAATTTTCAAGGCTACCAACCTATAGCTAGTACTTAGACTACAAATAAAAGTTGAATTTGGTGTATAACATATGTCAGTGTCGAACACAAACTTATATTCAATCACTTATATTTTCTTAAGTTATCGACGTTTACTCGTTTGTGTTGTGTCAACGTCGTGTTTGATATTCATGTCTCTATTAGTGTTTCAATCCTTCTAAAATACTCCATGTGTTTTAATGCAGTACATGACAACTCTAACCACCACATTAAAAGAATATGCTTATCAAGAATTTATTAGATTACATGCAGAATGACATGTTGGAGCTGGCAGAAACAGGATCAAACCTAGATCTTTGTGGTTCTAATATTTTCAATTTTACGATGAAGCCAGCCTATTAGAGAGGAAGAAAGACAGTTCCTTTCCATAAGCAAAAGAATCAAAAACTTTTTTCAAATAAAGAAGTTCTTACAAACTTTCCATAAGTTAATAAAGTTACAGTTTGAGTCGTAATCAAATGCAAGCAATTCAAAACATGCAATGTATTTTGCTCAACTATGAAGTCACATGCAATGGTTCCATTGCTAGTTGTTTGACAAAACTTGATTTGTGAATTGATGTAATTATAGCATAGGATCCTTTCAGATATGATTTGTTTTCTTCCTTGTCCTTGATCTAAAGTTAATTAATTGTCATGTGGAAAACCTGCGGTTACAATATTCACTTTTTGACTCATAAAAATCATCTTCTGCATCACTTTTTCTTCATTGTGTTATAATTTAATTTATCTTCTCTAGCTTTGTACTCACGTCCTTTTAGCCATGAAACTTCATTTCACTAATTTTTTATGGCTTTAATATAATTAAAGCAATTTGGTCTTATCATATGCATGCATGCTTAGACGACAAATTTTCTCATTGTATCATTTGGACCCACTATAAGATAAATCTTCAAATTGGTAGTGAAAAAAGTGATGTTAACAACTCTTTGAACACCAAGTTGATAACTATACCTATTTATTTAGCATAGTAGCTAAGTTTTTTTTTTATGGGTTCAATCTAAGTTTTTAACTATATAGTATATAGTTATATACAGTTTTTTTTGGGCACAATCTAAGTTTTTGAGCTGGGAGGGATAGTGTAGTTTTTATTCTATATATGTTAGTGGGAGGAAGTGGAGTTGTCAATCTGCAGCTTCTTTATCAATGGTTTAGGGGATGGTGTTGGTTTCTATTGTCTAGTTTTTATTGTGTAATGTATTGATTATGTACTATCTCGGTCTTATATAATATAGACTAGGATTAAAGCCAGTGCTACCTGTGTGCATGAAGATATATATAGCACAAACTTATATAATATAAGCTAACTTATATGTTTGAATGCATTTTTAATGTAGGATCAAGTGCAAAAATTGATGTTCAAGTTTTTTATTTATTTTTTTTTTTATTTTAAAAAAGCCAAATTTATTCAAGTTGATAGTCAAGTTGCAAACTTTGGTTTTTTAGTTGTTTCTTAGAGTTATATGTATCAACCAACATAAGAACACTCCAATTGTAAAGAATAAAGATACGTTAATATCAAAATAAAACAAAATAAAAAGAATGATGCTAGCTTGATTAGGCCAACAACAAGACAAATAATGGTCCACAGAACTAGCTGCCTAATATTAATCTTCAGCCAAACACCATGTGGAAGACACAAATAAAATCAAATTGCAATATCTGGCTTTAGATATTTTGATGATAAAATATAATATATATATGCTTTATTTCTGGCCGCATAATGATCACCTAACTAGTTACCATGTGTTTCTTCATTCCATTAATTTGTTGCTGAATCTGCTTATTAATAATTGGGTTATCAAATTCTTAATTAATTTCTTCTCCATAAAATTTTCAATTAAGAAATTCCTAATTTTTGTCTAATATCATTGATAATCTTTCTAAGATTGGATCGATAATTATAAATGATGATAACTGAAGTAATTATAAAAAGGAAAATGTTAAAAGAATGATTTTAGAACACTTGTTAAGGTATGTGGTGTATTCAACTTATTGAAAGTGGAAAAATTGATATTTTTTCAATGCAGTTTTTTTTTTTTAACTAATGCTCTTAAATAGTGAGTGTATCAATACACTTAAATATATTGAGTGTACCATATAATTTGCCTTATAAAAAACATGAAATAGTAGGGTCGAGATGAGAAAGAAAAATAAAAGATAAATCAATAAATTGGGTGAACAAATTAGGACTAATCTTGGGCCTTAGGGTTTTACTCCATAATTAAGGTTGAGATGAGAAATAAAATTAAAAGATAAATCAACAAATTGGGTGTACTAATTAGGACTAATGTTTGGCCCTAGGGTTTTTCCAAATATGTACTATCATGTTCTCCATAATTAAAGTGAATCCCGATTCCCTTTAATAGCCAATCCTACACATGTTTCTTCTTAACTAGCCCCTGTAATAATCGTGTAAGTGGTAAATATATATACTTGACCGTCCTTATTTTCTCCCTCCATGGCCTAATTAATTGATGGAGAATGTTAAACTATGTTTAGGGGTAAACTATGACCGTCCCTATTTTTTAAGGATAAATTAACAAGTGCTCTAAGGACATTATTTAAACAATCTATAAAAGGATTTTAATTTAAAATACATGTCAAACACTTACAAAGGTAATAATTCATAATTTTTAATGTAAAAATTCATTCCTTAATCCTTAAACAATGCTTTAGGGCAATGTTAGCATTTTTCTATTAATAGTTATAGAGGTAAATATGTAAAATTGTTACGCATTGTAGATAAACTTGCCACTTCAACAATTTTCTTAATATTCATAATTTTCGCTAAAGTTATTATAATAAAGGATAGAGAAAGTATTAGTTACTATTAGAAACTCCCAAAGGTAAATGCAATATAAATCTATGATATATATAAAGCGAATACCTGACTTTGGGATGAATTTTTTACTTACAATTTTATCCTTCATTTAGATTATAATATTTACAATTTTATCCCCTTTACTTTATTATTAAATTATTGATTAAAATAATAATCAATCCCTTTGATATTTTGTGCGTGCATGCATGCGGATAAAAGAGGGAAGGAGACAAGTTTAGGTGAATCTATTTCAGTGTGTGACCGAAAAATAGATGAAGTTGGGTTACGAGCAAAAAGAATTTCATTTTTTTAAGGGAGCAAAAAGAACTTCATGTATATCATGAATTTAACGATATTAAAATAATATATATTCAACACAGTTTTAAAGGTTTTGTAAGAAAAAAAATTAAAGGAAAAAACTCAAATAACAATGATACCTACGCCGCTTGGTTTCATCAACAAGAAAAAACTGCAAAAAAGGTTATTGTCTTTTTTTTTTTTTTTTTTAAGGAATAAGATTTTATAGTTTTTTATTATTAATCAAAGTAGAAATACATTGAGGAGTGTTATTATAGATATATAGACTAGCATTATGTGGTGCTTCCTTAGCTAAACTATGGGCAACACCATTGGCTTATCTCCTAATGAACTTCACATAAGATTTTGTTAATTCAGAACCTAACAACTGTCTACAATCATTAATAATTGCCATGAAATCAGAGACACCATTTTTTCCATATATGCAATCTACCACAACTTTAGAGTCTGTTTTGAAATCCATGTTGATCAGGTTGAGCTCTATCACCCACTTCATTGCAGATAAACGGCCTAAGGCTTCACCCATGTCAACATCGAGTATGGGAACCTCCGTTCGGTTTTGACTATAACAAAGTTTCCTCTAGTGTCTCAAATACAAGCTTCAAAACCAACTTTGTTAAGTGATGCGGAGAAAGATGCATCAACATTTGCACTTAAATCTTCCTCCTACTGGCTTGGTCCATTTGGCAGTCTCACTTTGCAAATTATTTAAAGGGCCACGATTCCTTACTTCTTGTACGTTCTTCCAACTATTCAAAAAAGTCTCGGCTCGGTCCACAATCTGTTGAATTGATTCCACAACTTTGGTCCAAACCTTATTTTTTCTATGCTTCCATATGCTCCATAACATAACCCCAAACCTTTGTTGTTGTGGATTATCGAGCTGCTGAAAGAATGGCAGAAATCAGCCCAATGCATGTAAAGGTGGGTAGCATAACCGCAAACCTTTGTTGTTGTGGATAATCGAGCTGCTGAAAGAATGGCAGAAATCAGCCCGGTGCATGTAAAGGTGGGTAGTCAAACTTGTTGAATATAATCTGCCACAGGCCTTCATGCAGCCAGCATCCTATGCTCTTGCTGCATTCAAAAAACAAATGTATTCCATCCTCAGCATGTATCACAGATGGCACAATTGATGAGATATTAAGGTTATTGTCAGTTTGCAGCTTCGACTTGATGGACTTTTCGTTATTTTTCAGTTGTCACGTGAAGTTCACATGAAGTTGATATTATGGACAAGAATTTGACAAAGATATACATTAGATAACACATTACTATAAATCAGTTGCGGATAATTGAAAATTTAGTTGGATAAGATTTCGCAAATTCAGTTTGTCTTATAAAAAATTGGTTGGATTCAAAAAGCCATACAAAGAAACAATATTGAGATTTTGTCTCACTCATAAACGATCATTAAGTTGTGAATCCACAAATATAATCCATTCTCCATAAAAGTCTTATTCAATTTAATTTAGTCCGGCCATATGTTTAACAAAAGAATACTTATATATTGGATACACAAAGCCTGTATCCAATACGTATATTGATCCTTCACTGATACTAGTAAATACGTAATTACGAAGTATCGAAATTAATAAGATACTCCACATATAAACAAGGGGAACTTCTACGGTACACTCGCAAATTAAGATGTACCGGTACTCCTACTTCAAAAATCTTTAAATTAACTATTATTTTTATGGAATAAAGAGCTATTTGTTGATATTTATATTTTAGAAAATGTCATTTCATAAGAAAAAACATCATTTTAATGTTTATAAAAATCATACTAATTTTTTTTACATTTTATTGTAAAAAATAATCAAAATTCTCTATTATGAATACCAAAAATTCAGAAATATTTTATTTTATTTTTTCGACGTTTTTGGTAAATAAGATTTAATTATTATAATTATAGGTGACATAAAACAATTTTTCTCTTCAAAAAATAACACATTTAACTATTAATTTATTGATTTGGTGTACC